>OCVV011296721.1_pt1 | contig 42669 bp, 35 predicted proteins | sample 1539721 | NCBI WGS metagenome assembly OCVV01 (sample SAMN02144230, study PRJEB22623) | gut metagenome | biome: sheep rumen | host: Ovis aries | place: New Zealand | reverse complement strand
GATTATGTATTTTATCTAGTAAAAAGAAATTACCATTTTTAGCTGACCCAAAATATTTAAAGTATAAAGGTTTTGAAGTAGCAGATGAAGCCGATAATGGAATACAGTTATGGTACTTTCCATTTGATAAGAATGAATCAAAACCAATGTTTAAAGAATGTGCAAAACACCCACATATTGAAGAATCAGGCTATGTTTTATACTATACAAGTCAATGCCCGTTTAATGGAAAATATGTTCCAATTGTAGAACAAACAGCTAAAGACAATAATATTCCATTTAAAACAGTTCATATAAATAGTAAGGAAGAAGCACAAAATGCTCCTACACCTATTACAACATACGCATTGTTTAAAGATGGTAAATATATCACTAACGAGCAAATGAATGATACAAAATTCTTAAAACTACATAATATGTTTTAAAATAAAATATCAGCACTACAATAATCGCACACCCTGAAAAATAGTGTTTTATCAGCATTTATTACTACTGCGCGTATGTATAAACTGTTTGTTTGCTGACAAGATAATAGACAAAATAGCATAAAGGCATTTTGATGGTTTTATGGCTAATTAAGGTATATCAAGACAAATCATGTCTTAAGTAATGTCAGCATTACTGTAGTTTCAGTGTAGGGCTGAGCATACATTTTTGTAGTTCTGGGAAACATATAGAGGCATTTTTTCAGCACTTTTTTGGCAAATTTGTACGTTCAAGGTTCTAGTCTGAAGTAAAATATCAATTATAGTGTTTTAACATGCTTTCACAAGCAAATAAAGTAAAAGGAAAATATCAAGTGTTCGAGTCTGGAAATCATTTACGTTTACGATGAAATAATTAGAAACATTAATATAGGCGAATTGAATATTCACGAAAGTTTAGGTTATATTTTTATTGTTTTATTACCCACTTAATGATATAATAAATACATACAAAGGTGGGCAATAAAATGAACGAATTAACAAATTTGATTAAAGAATGTCTAAGTTATGATGATGAATTAGAATGGGTTGAGTTTAAAAACAATTATTTTGATATTGATGATATTGGGGAATATATATCGGCTTTATCAAATAGTGCTGCTATTATTGGAAAAGATAATGCATATCTAATATGGGGCATAGATAATAAAACTCACGAAGTATTAGGTATGCAGATTAACTATAATAAAGATATAAATCATGAACCAATACAACATTATTTAGCTAGAAAAACATCACCTAGTATTCCTTTCTTTTTTGAAGAAACTACATTTAATGGTAAAAGAATTGTTGTTCTGAGTATCCCAGCAGCAAAGATTGTGCCTACAGATTTTGGAGGCACAAGATTTATTAGAATAGGCTCAAGCAAAGAAAACTTAAGAAAATATCCACAAAGAGAAGCGTTTTTGTTTTCGGTATTAACTTATGGATTACCAACAATAAATAATAAGGCTTCTGAATATCAAGATTTAACATTTAATCAGTTATTTATGTATTATTCATCAAAGGGATTAACGCTTAATGTAGATACTTTTAAAGTTAATCTTCATTTATTAACCAGTGATGGAAAATACAATATTATGGCTCAATTATTATCAGATAATTCACATATTCCTATTAGATTAGCAATATTTGATGGGAAAACAAAGGCAAGCAAGATGTATTCAGTAAAGGAATTTGGCTATAAATGCCTATTAAATTCACTCTATGAAGTTCTTAACTATGGCGAAATATTAAATGTGCCACAGGCTGATGAAAATAATAGAGTTATGGAGCGAAAAGAAGTAATGCTTTTTGATTATGATGTATATCGTGAAGCTGTTATAAATGCTTTTCTTCATAACAAATGGGTTGATTTAAATGAACCTATGATTACTGTTTATAATGATAGAATTGAAATCTTGTCTAGAGGAGAATTGGCTCCACTTCAAACATTAAATGGGTTTTACAAGGGACATTCTGTTCCTGTTAACGAAAAATTATCAGAGTTGTTTTTGCAACTACATATAAGTGAAAAAACAGGGCGAGGAATTCCTACCATAACATCAACATATGGAAAAGATGTTATTGATATTTCAAATGGAACAATTTTAGTTACAATCCCATTTAATAGAATAAATAAAGTGGGTAATAAAGTGGGTAATAAAGTGGGTGATAAAGTGGGTAATAAATCACTTAATACTTCTCATATAAAAGTGTTGGCTGAAATTAGAAATAATCCAAATATTACCAAAAATGAACTTACGATAAAATGTGATTTAGGAAAGACATCTATTGATAATATAATATCTCATCTGAAAAAGCTTGGTTTGATAGAACGTGTTGGTTCTAATAAAACCGGTTATTGGAAAGTTGAAAAATAGCATTTAGAAAGGTAAAAATTGTAATTAAAAACAACAGATGTTTATATAACAATATCTTTATAGAACTTTATAACGATGATAACAGAAATTTGTTTTGGAAAACGGGACATTTTTAATTAACACATAATAATGTTAATCAAATACATCAGTATAGAAAACATATAATAAAGTTGAGAATTTATAAATAAAAATGTATAATCTCTAGTATAAAAAGGATGGTTAGAAAAATGAACTACATAGATATTATAGTTCTCGCTTTCATAGCGTTAAGCTTCATATTTGGCTTTTTCGGTAAAGCACCTAAAAAAATATTTAAACTAATATTTGTGGTAATTGCGATTATTACTGCTTATTTTGTTTCTAAAAATATCGTTGTTGATTTTCTTTATAATATGCCTTTGTCAACTGTGGGATTAAAACTTGAAGGCGATCCTACATTACCTAAATATATTGAAATCCTATTCAAAAATAATGAATCAGTTAGAAATGCATATGATAGTTCATTATCTATGCCTTTGCTTGTAAGAATGATAGTGTTCGTAATCGCATTCTTTATTACTGGAATCGCATCTTTAATCGTTATCCCATTCATTGGAAACATCATCGTGAAAATAGCGGTTAGAAAAAAACCTAAAAATACAGCGTGGAAAACACTTGGTATTCCTAGTTTAATCAAGGGTACATTAGTATCTTTATTCTTAATTAGCCCAATTGTATTTTTAGCTCCAATCTTAACAGAGTTACCTTTAATTTCAGGCAATTCATCTAATGTAAAGCTTAAATCATTCGCTAGAGAAATCTCATCATCAGAAATAATAAAATCAACTGATAAGTTTTTATCTGAAACATCTATCGGGATGTTGACATATAGTGATAATGAAGGAAATAAATATTATTTTTATCAAGAAGAAACTGGTTTAGCTAGTTTGATTGATTTATACAGTAAATTCGAACCTGAACATGCGGGTGTATCAGGTGCTATATTAGAAGAATCAGATGAATATATTAAGAAGACTCTTCAATCTGTTTATTCTAGTAATGTCGCAAGAGAATTATTATTATCGATGTTATCAGATTTAACTGCTACTACAGTAACAAAAGAAGATTTTCATATTGATTCAGAAATAGAATCTGTAATACTACTAAAGAATCTAGTTAACGCTGAAGATTATTCTACTATTAATATAAGTGAATCTGTTGACTCATTCTGTAATTCATATTTAGTTGATGCGATATCAACAGAAAATCCTGGAGCTTTAGCTTCTATGGATGACGTCAATCAAACTGAATTTAAGAATGTATTACAAGCTAAATATGATGCGGGTGAAATAACACAAGGTAGATACAATGTGTTAATGTCACTATTTGAAGTATAAGTATGTATATTAATTTAAAGAGTGGAATCAAATTATATTATGAAGAATATGGAAAAGAAGATGAATATCCCCTTCTTTTTCTACATGGTAATGGTGAATCATTAGAAACATTTAAATATTTCTTTGATAAATTAAATAACTATAGATTAATATTTGTCGATTCAAGATGTCATGGTAAATCATCTTATGGCGAATTACATTTTAATTTAATGAGAGATGACATAATTAAATTAATAGAAGAACTTAAGATTAATAGATTATCTATAGTTGGTTATTCTGATGGTGGAATACTTGCGATTCTTTTATCTATGAAATTAAAAAATATAGATAAGATATTTGCGATAGGTCCTAATCTAAATCCATTAGGTTTAAAACATGAGATAATCAATCAAATGAAGATAGATTATGAACTTAATCATTCAATCTATACTAAACTTGATTTAGAAGAACCAGAAATAGATCCTATTGAACTAAGAGAACTTGATACAAGAGCGATAATAATCGGTGGAAGCGATGATGCGATAAAACAAGAACATTTAGAACTTATAAGTAAATCATATAAAAATTCTTGTTTATATATTATTCCTAATTCAGATCACGGTATACCTAACTCTCATCCATTTGAATTATTAACCATAATTGAAAATGAATTAAGTTTAAATGTTTATTATGAAGATAACCATGTGATAGTGGTTGAAAAGCCTGTTGGAGTTCTTTCTCAAGAAGATTCATCAAAAGAAGCAGATATATTATCAATTACTAAGAATTATTTAAAGATAAAATATAATAAACCAGGAAATGTTTACTTAGGCCTAATTCAAAGGCTAGATAGGAATGTTTCTGGACTGATGGTGCTATCTAAAACAACTAAAGCAACTACTAGGCTCAATCAATCTAGGCCTAAAAAACATTACCTTGCGATAGCACATGGGAAACTTGAAAAAGATAATGGTACTATAGTTGACTATATTGAAAAGGATGAAGAAAGAAGAATCGCTTATAAAAACGATAATGGAAAGATTGCGATTCTTAGATACAATCTATTAAATTATCTGAATGGATTAAGTTTGTTAGATGTATTTATAGAAACAGGTAGATTTCATCAAATCAGATTCCAACTATCCAATATAGGACACCCTTTATATAACGACTCTAAATATGGAAATAAGGATTCTCTAGATGAATATGGAATTGGACTAGATGCCTACAAGGTTGAATTCATTCATCCTATATCAGCGAAAAGAATTGTTATAGAAAGATACCCAAAAAGAGATATTTTTAATATATTTATGGACAAAACGGCTTAATTAATGGCCGTTTATTTTTTGGATGTTGCAAATATGCACATTTTTGCTCAAAATAATGTTGCAAATATGCACATTTTTTAGATTTAAAGTGTTGCAAATATGCATTTTGATATATAATATATATAATATATAGAGGTGATGGTTAAATGTTTAAACGAAAAGCAACAGACAAATTGAAATGGTGGAAAGAAAACTATGGAGGAAAATATGCTGTACTCTTGCAGGGGGCAAGACGTGTTGGGAAAAGCACTATAGCAGAAAATTTTGCTAGGGAAAACTATCAAAGTTACATAATAATAGATTTTTCAAATATTTCTAACGAGTTTAAAAACGTGTTTGATGATATTTACAATTTAGATGTTTTTTTTCTAAGACTCCAAGCTCTGACATCAATACAATTATATGAAAGAAAATCTGTTATTATTTTTGATGAAATCCAGTTGGCACCAAAAGTTCGTCAAGCAATTAAGTATTTAGTCAAAGATGGAAGGTATGATTATATTGAAACTGGTTCGCTTATTAGCATTAAAAAAAATGTTAAGGATATACTTATTCCTTCTGAAGAAATTAAGATTGATATTTATCCAATGGATTATGAGGAATTCAATTGGGCATGTAATAAAGATAATGCGATTTACGAAAAAATATATTCTTCAAAGACTGCCATTGGTTCATATATTAACAAAACATTAATGAGAGATTTTAGAATATATATGGCTGTAGGAGGTATGCCTCAAGCTGTTGAAGCATACATTAATAAAAAAACATTTCAAGAAATTGATCTAATAAAAAGAGAAATTATCAATCTGTATAAGGACGACTTTAGAAAAATTGATTCTAGTGGAAGAATTTCAGCTATTTTCGAATCGATTCCAGGGCAACTTGCGTTACAAAAAAATAGATTCTTTATTAGTAAAGCAACAAAAAGTAGAAAAAGAGTCAAAGATGAAGAATTTCTTGCTGATTTAATTGATTCTAAGACAGTCTTGTTATGCAGTAATGTAAAAGATCCTTCTATTGCGTTGAATTTAACAAAAGATTTTGACTCTTATAAATTGTATTTTGCTGATATTGGATTGTTCATCACTCAAATATTTAACAGTAAGTCATTAGTAGATGAAAATATTTATAATAAACTTTTAAGTGATAAACTTGAAGCCAATTTAGGTTACATTTATGAAAATGTGGCCGCACAAATTATAAATTCATATGGTAGAGAATTACTATACCATACATGGAAATTAGAAAATCAAACACATCGTTATGAAATAGATTTTCTTATTGATTATAAGTCAAAGTTAATTCCAATAGAAGTGAAATCATCAGGCTCAAAAAATCATAAATCAATCAATGAGTTTTCAAAAAAGTATTCATCAAGAGTATCTAGAAGAGTATTATTTTATCAAAATGATATTTCGCATGATGAAATGTTAGAATTAAAACCAATTTATTTATTACCACAATTTTTGAAAGAATTAAAAGAATAATTTCATTGGTTATGAAAAGTCTTTATACTTAATATATACACAAAAGTCATTTTTTATTTTTTTCTTATTATATAAGGGTTTAAAAAATTGACGAAAAATAGCCAAAATCACAAACGAAAACGTTTTCAAATAAAACGACTTTAATTTTTTTTAAAAAAGCACTTGATTTTGTTTATGTGTTTTGGTAATATAGTTGCAAAATCAAAATTAAAAGGAGAAAAATATGAAAAAGAAATTATTATCTTTTATGTTTCTTGCATTAGGTGCTTTCTTCTTAGTTGGTTGTGTAGCAACTACTACAACTAGCAAAGAAGCTACAAGCAATAATTCAACTACTAACGCTAGTGATTCAAGTACTAATGCTAGTAATTCTGTTTCTGATGAAAATGCAAGTACAACTGACGATGTTCAACCTTCTGGATACACTGGCGATCCATTAAAAGACGCTTTCGAACGTGAAGACTTCACTTCTGTATACGATGAAATTGGCGCAAATATAACAATTGATATGGTTGAAGAAGATGAAGACGGATTTGCATACGTTACTTATGAAGGCGTTAAATATCAATTAGGTATGGACTTCTTATCAATGGCTATGGTTTACAACTGTACTCCAGCTGGCGAATTCGATACTGATGAAAAAGTATACAATGAATGGTATAGATACTTCTTACAAAGATGGAACTATTTAGTACCTGAAATCCCTCTATACTCAAATCAATATTTTGATGTTTACAATAACAAAATTCAAAACTTTGTAACATCTCCATATTGGTCAGCTTCAGATGCAATTATCAAAGCAACTGTTAAAGAAGGAGAAACTAATAGTGTAATCCTTGGCAATGGCACTGATTTAACTGGTGCATTCAGAAGCTCTTCTTGGGGAAAATCATCTCCAGCTGCATCTGACCAAGACATCGAAAAATTAACAAGTGGTTATGGCACTCTTATGAGCGATATCGATGGTGCTTACGACTATAACTTATATGATGAAACTACTGGTTATGGTGTTTTAAAGAGTGAACCAACATCAACAATCAATGAAGATGGTTCTATCACATTCACTCTTGAAGTTGTTCCTGGATTAAAATTCTCTGATGGTACAACAATGAACGCTAAAAACTTCATCGCTGGTTTACTTATGAACTCTACAGCAGTAGGCGAAGCCGCTGGCGGTTCAGGAAAAGGTGGTTTACAAGTTGTAGGTTTCGATGAATTCGCTGCATACAATGGAACTGGTGATCCAGTTTACTTCGAAGGCGTTAAATTATATGCTGATAACGAATATAAATGGTCTGTAACTTACGTCGCTGATTATGCTGGTTACTACTATGGATATTTACAAGCTTCATTCAGCCCTTCTCCACTTGCTTTATGGTTAGGTAATACTAATCCTGAAAGTATGATTGTTACTGATGAAGAAGGACATGCTGGTTTAGCACCTGCATTCTACGCACAAAATTCTGATAAAGATTATTTAGTAGCATTAGATGTTAAAGAAAACTTAAAATGGAATTCTAATCTTCCTTATAGTGGACCTTACAAGGTAACTAACTATGATGAATCAACTAAGACAGCTACATTATCATTAAATGATCAATATCCTGGCGATAAATTTAGAGGAAAAGCTTCTATAGCAACTATCACTTATATTAAGACTGAAAGTGAAACTCAAACTTCTAAATTACAAGCTCATGAATTAGACGTTCTTGAAGGCATCACTGGTGGTGATGAAACTAAATCTGCTTTAGCATTAGTTAATGATGCAGCTAACGGTTTAGCTGAAACTCACTATGATAGAGCTGGTTATGGTAAACTCGGTTTCAGATGTGACTATGCTGCAACTTCATTCACTGAAGTAAGACAAGCTATTATGTACACAATCAACAGACCTGAATTTGCACAAACATTCACTGGCGGTTATGGAACTGTTGTTCATGGACCATATTATGAAGCACTCCCTGCATATGCAGCTAATAAAGCAGCTGGTAATATCGCACTAAACCCTTATACATATTCTACTAACTCTGCTAATGAAGTATTAGATGAAGCTGGATGGGTATACAATGCTGATGGAACTGCTTACAATGGAACTGGTATCAGATATAAGAAACTTGAAGGTTCTGAAATGACATATGAAAATCTAACTTTCAAGACTACTGATAACAAATACAAAACTGAATTCGTAAATGGTAATTATTATTTACCACTTGCAATTAACTGGTTTGGAACTCAACCTAACACTGTAACTGACCTATTAATCACTAGCTGGCAAACTTCTAAAGCTGCTACTGAAAGTATTGGTATGTATATCACTTATACAAGTTCAGACTTCGCAACTGCTTTATATGGTGAATTAATGAGAATTGAAGGTTATGGATATACTGGCAGTCCAAGATTAAATGCAGTTAACTTCGCAACTGGCTTCAATAGTGCAGTATATGATGTTTCATATTATTGGACAATCAATCCTGATTACTATGATAATTATTCTGATGCATACCTAATGGATGAAGCAGATTTCTACGCTAATTATCAGTCTAAATAATATAGTACACAACAAATAATTAATAATTATAGTTATCTATTTTGCTAACTATATGCATATGTAAAAAAATGATGGGACGCTAATCACGTCCCATCATTATAGTCTTTACATATAAAACTAGGAGGATAAAGTATGTTTAAATATGTAGTAAAAAGAATACTGTATATCCTATTAATATTTTTTATCTTATCATTTGTTTTATTCATGGTTTATAACATGATTCCAATTGATAAAGCTTACACAGAAACTCAAAATGAACTTAAAGGATATAAAGGTTCAAAAGAAGCATTCAATTGGGCTGAAAGATATGATTACTGGCAAAGATATTATGGCGAAAATGGATCTAAGTTTGAAAGATATCTTAGATGGATGGGATTGTATCCTTATGAATATGCCAACGGCACTACAAAATTTAATGGAATTTTAGAAGGAAATTTAGGTACTTCAACACAATATAATAAACCTGTTAAGGAGGTAATAATACCTCCAATGAAAAATACCATTTTCATTAATATTTTTGCTACCATATTAGGATTAGGAATAACGATACCTTTAGGTATCTTTTGTGCAGTAAAAAGAGGATCAAAAAGGGATGTTGCGGTACAAGTTGGTACAATTATAGGTTACAGTTTACCAACATTCATTATCGCAATTGTCTTTATGTTTTTCTTCTCCATTGTATTGAAATGGTTCCCAGTATCAGGAGCCCATACGAATACGGGATATTTTGAAATGACACCTATGCAACAATTCTGGAATAGAATGTATTATTTAGTATTACCTCTTATGGTAATGACTTTCTGTTCACTCGGTGGTATGACAAGATATGTAAGAGCTTCTATGATAGAAGCGCTCTCATTAGATTGTATTAGAACCGCAAGAGCAAAAGGTTTAAAAGAAAGGGTTGTCATTTATTCACACGCTTGGAGAAATGCATTAATTCCTATCGTAACATTAATAATTGGGTGGTTCTTAGGTATATTCTCAGGATCAATGATGATTGAGCATATATTCTCACTAAATGGTATAGGTGAATTCTATTACAAAGCATTAAATGTAAATGATAACGAAGTAATACTCGCTCTTCAATTATTCTATATTGTAATAGGTCTTTTCGGGAATCTCGTAATCGATATTGCATACGGATTTATAGATCCGAGAATTAGGGTAAATAAGTAGGTGGCTAATATGAGTGAAGAAATTAAAAATCAAAACGAAGTATTAGACGAAAATAATAATACTAACGAAAAGAAAAAAGGTTTCCTTTTCTATGTAGGTTCGTTTTTCAAAACTATATTTAGATGGTTTAGAAGAATGTTCTTTGGAGCGTCTAAAGAACTATCTGATGAAGATAAATTCAAAATTGAGAACCTAGAAAGTCCAGCTAAGATGGCTGCTCAAACTTTCTTTAAAAGAAAACTTGCAGTTGGAGCATTAGTTGTATTATTCTTACTTTTTGCATTAGTGTTTATTGGACCATTATTTGTTAAGATAGATTTAAACTATACAGATAAAACACAAGCAAATATTGCTCCAAACTATTCTATGAGGAGCATCCCTTCAGGCTTAAAAAATAACATTAGAAGCATTAGTGGTACAGGCAGCTTTACTGTAGGTGTATCAAATGATAATGAACTTTATATTTGGGGATATGCAAAAGATGCATTAACTAAACATAATTATGCAAAATTACCTGAAGGACTCGATAAAAATAATGTTCTATATGCAGCAGCAGGTACAGACCATGTTGTTGCAATAACAACTGAAGGAAAAATATACTGTTGGGGAGATAATAGCCTCGCACAATGTGGATATGGCAATGAAGCAGGAATGCTATATATGCCAGATGAATGGTTAGAAGATGACTTTAGATTAGATGTTACAAAAATTCAACAATTAGAATGTGGAAATCAAGCAACTGCACTAGTGTATGATAACAAAGTGTATTATTGGGGAAATCCAAGATCTATAATGAATATGTCTGAACTAAATGGCCTTACAAACATCAAAAAAGTTGCATTTAGTGGTTATTATACTTTTGTTCTTACTAATGATGGTAAGATTGACGGTGGTGTTTCAATCTTTGGTAGAGAAGTAGGATATAGCAACAAAAAAGATGAGAGTGGAAAAAATACAAAAATTTCTAACTTTAAGAAGTATGTTAATAACATTGGTGTTCTAGATATAGCAGCTGTTTCAGATGTATATTGTTTCATTTTAACTGATGGTGAAATGGTTGTAACAGGAGCATTTAGATATAATGAAGATGTATTCCCTGTTTTATCTGAAGGAGAAAAACCTGTTAAAATTATTTCTGGTCAAAAACATTTCATAATGCTTTCTGACAAGAATAAAGCATATTCTTGGGGTTTGAATGACAAGAATCAAGCATCATTTAGCGGAGTTGAAGCAAATGAAATATTTGCCGGTTCTAAACAATCTTATATTGCCAATGATGGAAAATTAATTAAATCATATGGATTAAAAGGATATTTCTTTGGAACTGACTCACTTGGAAGAGACATTCTAACAAGAATTATTCATGGTGGAAAAATGACCATGACAATTGGTGCAGTTGCTGTTATTATATCTACAATTATTGCCATTATAATAGGTGTAATATCTGGTTATTTTGGTGGTTGGGTAGATATGTTATTAATGCGTGTTTCAGAAATTGTAAGCGCAATACCATTCTTGCCATTCGCAATGTTATTATCACACGTATTAACATATACAACTGTAAGTGAAAACACTAGAATATTTATTATAATGTTAATTCTTGGTATTCTTTCTTGGACAGGACTTGCTCACATGATTAGAGGACAAGTTCTTGCAGAAAGAGAAAAAGACTTTGTATTAGCTGCTAAAGCTATGGGTGTTAAAGAGACTAAGATTGCATTTAGACATATTTTACCAAACGTAGTATCTATCATTCTAGTAAGTGTAACATTAGATTTTGCTGGATGTTTACTTACTGAATCATCACTTTCATATTTAGGATTTGGTGTACAACTTCCTAGACCTACTTGGGGTAATATGCTAAATGGTGCTAAAAATGATATTACTATTAGCAACTTCTGGTGGCAATGGGTATTCCCTGCAATATTCTTAGGAATTGCTACAATCTGCATTAATATCATAGGTGATACTCTTAGAGATGTATTAGATCCTAAGAGCAGCAGAAGTAAGTAGGAGGTAAGAAATTATGCCATTATTAGAAGTTAAAAATTTACATACATTCTTTAAGACCGACAAAGGTATAGTAAAGGCTGTAAATGATGTTTCTTACTCTCTTGAAGAAGGAAAAACAATTGGAATTGTTGGAGAATCAGGATCTGGAAAAAGTGTTTCCGCAATGAGCATTTTAAGACTTCTTGACGGGAATGGATATATAGATTCTGGTGAAATACTATTTGATGGAAAGGATTTAACAAAATTATCTATCAATGAAATGTATGAAATAAGAGGTAACAAGATATCTGTTATTTTCCAAGAACCAATGACATCATTAAACCCTATATTTGATATTAAAAGACAACTTAGAGAACCATTTATGATTCACCAAGGATTGTCTAAAAAAGAAGCAGAAAAGAAGGCTCTTGAAATGCTTTATGCAGTTCAGATCCCAAATCCTGAAGAGGTATTAAGACAATATCCTCACCAATTATCTGGTGGTATGAGACAAAGAGTCATGATCGCAATGGCTCTTGCGTGCAAACCAAAAATATTGATTGCAGATGAACCAACTACTGCTTTAGATGTTACGATTCAAGCCCAAATCTTAAATTTGATGAATGAATTACAAAAAGATAATAAAACATCTATCATCTTTATTACGCATGATCTTGGCGTAATAAATGAAATGGCAGATGACGTAGTTGTAATGTATTGTGGACAAGTTGTAGAACAAGCATCAGCTAGAACAATATTTACTGATTGTGAAATGTCTCATCCATATACTGAAGGTTTGATGCATTCAATACCAAAATTGGATAGCAATGATACTAAACTAGAACCTATTCCAGGGGTTGTACCACATCCTCTAGCTTTACCAAAAGGATGCAAATTCGCCCCTAGATGTAAATATTGTACAAAGAAGTGTGTAGAAGAAGAACCAGAATTGATTAAAGTTAACGAAGGACAATCTATTAGATGCTTCTATCCAAATAAAAAGGAGAGAAAGAGCGATGAACACAAAAAAGAAGTTATTGTCGATTTCTAATCTAAAAAAATACTTTCCTATTGCTAAACAATCAATTTTCCAAAAAGAACAGTTCTTTGTAAAAGCTAATGAAGATATCTCTTTAGATATCTATGAAGGCGAAACAATAGGACTTGTTGGAGAATCAGGTTGTGGAAAGTCAACATTTGGTAGGGTACTTCTACAATTATATAATCAAACAGCTGGCCAAACTATATATTATGGAAGACAGATTTCTGAACTCTCTCCAAAATATGTAAAAGATACAATTGTACACTTAAATAAGTATGATAAAGAGTACAAAAAGCATTTAGCTGATTCTATGAAGTACTCTCAAATGGTTGAGGAAATGGGCGGTGAAGAAAAAGCAGATTTCTTCACATTACAAAATAGAAACATTTCTACTGCATCTTCTAAAACTGCTTTGCTTAATATAACAAAAATTGTTGGTGGTTTATATGCGATTAAGGATCATCAAAAGAAACAAGAAGGATTAAATCTTTTATTAAATATTTATAATGAATCTGTAAAGATTGCTAAATTAAATTTAAAAATCGATAATACAAAAGCTAAGATTCAACTGTTAGAAGATTCAGATAAGAATTCAGAAAAGAAACTTGAAAAAGAAAAACAAAAACTTGATTCTTATACAAAACTTGTTGAAACTTACAAGAAAAACACCTTAGATCATAGAGAAGCATTTGCTACATTTAAGGAACAATTCAGTCAAGATGAAAAATTCCAAAAATATGAGGCAATGGTAGATAATGGTATAGATCTTGCTAGATTAAGATATAGTGAAATGAGACTCTTGAGAAAAGATTTACAAATAATTTTCCAAGATCCATATTCTAGCTTAAATCCAAGAATGACTGTTGGACAGATTATTGAAGAAGGTCTAGTAACTCATAACTACTATAAACATGGTTCTAAAGAAATGAAACAGTACATCCTTGATGTAATGGATGAATGTGGCCTTCAAGGCTATATGATGCATAGATATCCACACCAATTCTCTGGCGGACAACGTCAAAGAATCTGTATAGCTAGAGCTCTTGCAGTTAAACCTAGATTTGTTGTTTGTGATGAATGCGTATCTGCGTTAGATGTTTCTATTCAATCTCAAATAATCAATCTATTAAATGAATTAAAAGAAAAAGATAACCTTACTTATTTATTCATTTCTCATGATTTAGCTGTTGTTAAATACATATCTGATAAAATTGGTGTAATGTATTTAGGAAATCTTGTTGAATTTGCTGATTCTGAAACAATATTCAAAGATCCAAGACATCCATATACTATCGCTTTATTATCATCAATTCCAACAACTGATATTGATTCATTAGATAAAGAAAGAATCATATTAGAAGGTAATATCCCATCACCAATTCGTCCACCACAAGGTTGTAAGTTCCATACAAGATGTTATATGGCTTGTGAAAAATGTAAGAGAGTTCCACCTGAACTTAAAGAAGTTGAACCTGGACACTTTGTAGCATGTCATTTCCTTGAAAAGAAACTTTCAGAGGATGGCTCATATTTGTTTGAACTTCCAAAAATGGAAAAGAAAACAATGAGAGCGAGCGATTTAGAAAAAGAGGAAGCTAAAGAAGAAAACAATGAGTAAAAGGCCTAGATACTTTGAGATTGTAAATAAATATGATAAAAAAGATCCATACAATGAAAAAGTAAAAGAAGAAGAGAAAATTGAACTTGAAAAAAAAGATGTTCCTGCTCTTATTCTATCTTCATTCTTGGTTATATTTTTGCCTGTCGTAATTATTTTAGTCTTGATTATTTTAGGTGCTCTTGCGATATTAGGACTTCTTTGGTAGACTAAAAAAATAAAAAAAACTGGAATCTCTGGTTAATCCCAAAAATTCCAGTTTTTTATTTGCGCAATTCTTTGTATATTTTTTTATTTAATGCATTATAATCTTTAATCTTAACATACAATTCATTTAGTTCATCAACACTATATACTGGATTATCTGTATGAAATAGTTTAAAAGAATTCCTAATATCCATTGGATAGATTGTGTAAATCTCAGTATGAATATTGTTTAGTCTTCCATCTAGAAATACAATAAACGGATGTATATTTTTAATATTAAATTCATTTTCTAATGTTTTGCATAAATATTTTATTCTCTTAGTTGGATTTTGAAAATAATATTTTGGTTTATCTGTTTTATATACTGAAGAATACCATTCATCTTCGTTTTCTCTTCCGTAAAGCATGCCTCTTTCAGAAACGTAATAAAATAAAAAGACTCCATCTCTATTAATCACTAAAGAAACATTCCTTTCAAATTTATCATTATCTTTAACATATAGCTTTTTAAAAACATATTTTTTATCCTTTTTATTACTTCCAAGAAGAGATAAAGATAAGTCTCTACCATTAATTACCTTTCCTATATGACTTCTAGAAAAAACAAATATAGATGTAATAAATGCACCAAATAATATAAAAGTCATATTTGTTAACGCATCCGCTAAAAACATAAAACCACCTTTTAAATTATTATAATATTAAAAATATTATAAAAACATATTTCTTTTTTTCAATTATATTCTATAATATATTTTATAATATAAAAAAAGAAAAGACAAAGGAGAAATATGAAGAAAAATTTATTAATATTTATCTCATTACTAATAGTTGTTTCTTTGACTGCTTGTGCAACTAAAAGCGAAAGCTCAAGCTCAAGCACAACATCTGAATCAACTACTCTTGAGCCATCTTCTGTTCAATCATCAGAGGTATCTGAAACAGAAGTATCAGCTTTGATTGAGAAAAAAGAATATGCTTTAGAAGACTTAAATGATGAATATGTTCTTAAAAATGATAAACTAAATGGTTATTATTTTAGTAAAGATGTTCATGCAGGAAATGAAACTCTATTATATTTAGACGTGGATGAATTCTTCGTTGCGATGGATGGATATTTGTTATACGAAAACTATAAATTTGAAAAAACTGATACTACATATAGAATATATTGGACTTATACAGATGAAGAAACGAATGAATCTGAAGACTGTGATATGGTTCTTGATTTAGAAAATGATGTTATTAAGTTAAATTTATATTTTGGAAACAATACTCCTGAAATGGAAGAAACAGATTATGATTATGCTTTATATGAAATAGAGGAAAAATCATATTCTAACGATAATTATGTTGCGACATATTCAATGAAGGAATACGATATAGATTTCTTTAAATATGGTGATCAATATATGGCTCCTTATTGGGTACTAAACTTATTTGTTAACACTTTTAATTACTGCAACTTATTCTTTAATGGCGATGAATTTATTTTCGTTTACACTGATTTAACAAGTTTATCTAGCGAAGATTATACTCGTGTTAAATCTAGTTCATTAGCTGGAACAAACCAAACTTCAGAACAAAGAGAAGATTTATTAAATCAATTATTCTTTATTTTTGATGAAGTATTTGGTGTAAAAGAGACCGAAAACTTTACATCTCTTAAGGAACATTTATCTCCAGCAACATTAACTGGACTAATGTCTAAACTATCTTCTAAAAACAATGTTGCTTATAAAGCATTATGTTTTAAAGATTTAGATGACGGACATACATATACAGTTCATCCTGGTTTCTATTCAAAACCAGATGTTGAATTCAATATTACAGCTAGTGACGTTGGAGCAGCATTCCTAGAAAACAACAAATTATATTGGGATTTACATGACGATAAGGAAGCAAAATTAGGCAATCCAGGTTATGTAAGATTCTCTGGCGATACCGCAATTATTGATTTTGATGGATTTGAAACTGCAGAATCATCAGAAATTTATAACGAAGATGGTTCAGTTAAAAATGATGCTTATCAAAAGGACAGTTTTTTCATGTTTAAATATTGTCTTGATAAGATTTCTAAAAATCCAGACATTAAGAATATTATAATTGATGTTTCTTTAAATGGTGGCGGAAATGTTGGCGCTATGATTAGAGTTCTTGGATACTTTATAAAGGATATCTATGTGGAAGAATACTATAAAGATTTCGATCACGCTGTTTCTGTATGTTATAACGTAGATACTAATCTTGATGGCGAATGTACTGATGCGGATGTTTATAGTAACTATAATTGGTATGTATTAACATCTGAATATTCATATAGTGCCGCAAATGCATTCTCAATTGTTTGTAAAGATGCAGGAATCAAACTAATAGGTCAAAGAACAGGTGGTGGTATGTGCTCTATTCTTCCATTATGCTTGCTTGATGGAACTTCAATTTATACATCTGGATTTAACTGCACTACATATTACGCTGGTAGAGAAAATGGTGAATATGAATTCGTTGATGTACAAAATGGTATTGAAGTTGATTACGAAATTGATTATGAATATTTCTACGATGATGCTTATTTAGCTGAATTTGTAGATGGATTAGACAACTAATATTATAGTAAGGAGTTTTAACCTAACTTTATGTAAGGTTCTAGCTCCTTTTTCTTTTAAAAAAACAGTAAAAGAATAAAATAATACATTAGATAGTATATGGTAAAATATATAACAAAGTTATATTTCTTGCATTTTTACTATATTAGTAGTAAAATCTCTATGGTTAAAAATTAAATAAGGAGATAAATTAAATGGCAAAAACTGTTAATGTAGCTATCAACGGATTCGGTAGAATTGGTAGATTAGCTTTCAGACAAATGTTCGGAAACGAACTCTACAACATTGTAGCAATCAACGACTTAACTAGTCCTGCAATGCTCGCAAACTTATTAAAATATGATACTGCTCAAGGCGGATATGCTGGCCGTATTGGTGAAGGATTACACACTGTTTCTTCTAAAGAACCAGTATTTGCTGAAGATGGAAAAACTGTAGTTACTCCAGGTTCTATCACAGTAGATGGAAAAGAAATCACTATCTATGCACAAGCTAAAGCTGAAACTCTTCCTTGGGGAGAATTAGATGTAGACGTAGTACTTGAATGTACTGGATTCTATTGTTCAAAAGCTAAATCACAAGCTCATATCGACGCTGGTGCTAAGAAAGTTGTTATATCAGCTCCTGCTGGAAATGATCTTCCTACTATCGTTTATGGTGTTAACCATGAAACATTAAAAGATGAAGATACTATCGTTAGTGCTGCTTCATGCACTACTAACTGTTTAGCTCCTATGGCTAAAGCTTTAAATGACTACGCTCCAATTCAATCAGGTATCATGTCAACTATCCACGCTTATACAGGCGACCAAATGATTCTTGATGGACCACACAGAAAAGGCGATTTAAGAAGAGCTAGAGCTGGCGCTGCTAACATCGTTCCAAACTCAACTGGTGCAGCTAAAGCTATCGGTTTAGTTATTCCTGAATTAAATGGAAAATTAATTGGTTCTGCACAAAGAGTTCCAGTTCCTACAGGATCTACAACTATTTTAACAGCAGTTGTTAAAGGCGAAAACGTAACTAAAGAAGGCATCAACGCTGCTATGAAAGCTGCAAGCAGCAAATCTTATGGTTATAATGAAGATCAAATCGTTTCAAGCGATGTAATCGGTATGAGATATGGATCATTATTTGACGCAACTCAAACTATGGTTGCTCCAATTGCTCCAGGTTTATTCGAAGTTCAAGTTGTTTCTTGGTATGACAACGAAAACAGCTATACATCTCAACTTGTTAGAACATTATACTATCTAGTTACTGGCAAGCCTGCACAAAACTAATCAATACTTACTATATTAGAGCCTGCTTTATAGTAGGCTCTTATTTTTAACTTTATTTATTTAAATAAATAATGTATAATTTCTATGAAATCAATTTAAAGGAGAACCTGATGGAAAAGATAAAGCTCGTATCAGATTCAACGTGCGATTTAAGTAAAGAGTTAATCGAAGAATTAAATCTAGAAATTGTTCCGTTAATCGTTTCATATGATGGTGAAGATAAAACATATAGAGATGGAGTAGATATCACATCTCAAGATATAATAGAACATGTTAAACTAACAGATAAACTTCCTATCACTAGCGCTGTAGGCCCTGGTGTATTTGAAGAAGTGTTCAATAAATACATTGATGAAGGATACTCTGTTATTTATACTGGTATAGGTTCTAAACTATCATCAACTTTTCAATCCGCTACTATAGCTAAAGGAACTTGTAATAATCCTGATTCAGTTACTTTAATAGATTCAAACAACTTATCAAGCGCAATTGGTATTGTTTTATTAAAGATAAGAGATTTTATTAATCAAGGCTTATCAAGAGCTGAAGTAAAAGAAAAAATAGAAAAAGAAGTAACTCCTAATATATATGCTTCATTCTGCGTTGATACATGCGATTATTTAGTTAAGGGTGGAAGATGTTCAACACTTACTGGTTTTTTAGTTAAAGCAATGAGAATCAAACCAATAATCGTTGTTCAAGATGGAAAACTAGTAGTTGGAAAGAAACCAATTGGTTCATTAAATATTGCGATTAAAACACAGTATTTAGATATGATGAAAGAATATGATTCAGTTGATAAAAATTATTTAATGGTTACATCTTGTCATTCAGAAGAAGCTGATAAGTTTGTAGATGAATTACTAAAGAAGAACTGTAATTTTAGTCATGTTTATCATACAGATGCAGGATCAGTTATTTCTTCACACTGCGGTCCTGGAACAATTGGATTACTTTATTTAAAAGTTCCAAAACAGAAGAAAAAAGGTAGATAATATCAATGAATGTTGGAATGATATCTCTAGGTTGCAGCAAGAATCAAGTTGATTCTGAAATGATCCTAGGATTATTAACTAAATCCTCTTTTACTATAACTAACAACCAAGAAGATGCGGATTTAATTATTATCAATACTTGTGGATTTATTGATAGCGCTAAGGATGAGGCGCTAGAAGAAATCGCAAGAGTTATTCAAGAAAAAAAGGCATCACAAAAACTAGTGGTTTGTGGGTGTTTAGCTACAAGATATAAAGAATTTATAGAATATAACTTTAAAGATGTTGATTTAGTTATTTCTTTAAAAGAATATCCTAAATTTAGCGAGCTTGTGTCTCGTCTTTTTGATAAGGAAAACAATAAAGAAGAACTATCATTTCATAATAGAATATTGATATCATCATCTCATTCACCATATGTTAGAATTGCGGATGGTTGTAATAACCATTGCGCATTTTGCGCTATTCCTTTAATCAGAGGAAAATATGTTTCTAGAGATATGGATGATATTGTTAAAGAAACTGAAGAGTTAGTTAAAAATGGCGCTAAAGAAATAAATTTAATAGCGCAAGATACATCTAAATATGGTGTTGATAATTATCATAAATTGATGCTGCCAGAACTACTTGAAAGATTATCTAAGATAGAAGGAATATTCTTAATTAGAACATTCTATATCTATCCTGAAACAATCACAGATGAACTTATAGATGTTATTAAAAGACATGATAATATTGCTTCTTATTTTGATATTCCATTCCAACATGGTTCAAATAAGATTCTTTCACTAATGAATAGAAAAACAACAAAAGAGAAAGCTATTGAACTAATAAATAAAATAAGAACTAATATTCCTGATGCAGTAATCAGAACATCTTTAATGGTTGGATTCCCTGGCGAAAGTAAATTTGATTTTAATGAATTATTAGATTTTGTAGAAAAGGCAGAATTCTTCCATATGGGAGCTTTTATGTATTCCAGAGAAGAAGATACTACATCATTTAATATGAAGCCTAGAGTGCCTAAAAGAACATCTTTAAAAAGATATAATATCTTAATGGAAAAACAAGAATTAGTCGCCACAAGATTAAAGAAAGCTTTAGTTGGTAAAACATTTAAAGCTATGGTTGATTCTTTTGATGAAGAATCTCTAATTTTTTCATTAAGAAATTATATGTTTGCGCCAGATGATGTTGATTCATCAATTATAGCGACTTGTCCATTTGAAAATGAATTAAAACCTGGAGATATAGTTGACTGTAAAATCATCGCATCTAATGCATATGAACTATATGGCGAAATAACTAAAGTATATGAAGAATAAATTATTAGATATTTTAAAAGGAATTATACTTGGACTTGACTCAACAATACCTGGTTTTTCAATGGGTACTCTTGCGGTCTTTTTAAACATATATGAAAGATTAATAAACGCTATTTCTGATCTTACTAAACACCCATTAAAATCTATAAAAGAAGTTTGGGCTATCGCAGTGGGATTTATCATTGGTCTTGTATTAAATATTATTGGAATTACTTTCTTATTAAAGAATTTCCCATTCCAAACAGTAATGTTCTTTGTGGGATTAGTAATAGTATCTATTCCAATAACATATATTAAAAAAATACATGAGAAATTAAAAATAAGAGACTATATAGCTTTAATAGTATCTCTTCTAACAATTATTGGTGTTTCCTTATTAAACGCAGGTACAAGTAAAGAAATTAGCTTAAGCCCAGTATTCTTAATAATGATGGTGCTAGTTGGCGCTATTGGCCTTGGAACAATGATTATTCCTGGTGTATCAGGATCGATGATTATAATGGCTCTTGGATATTATGATGCGGTAATGGAAATACTAAATAAGTTTTTACATATTGTATCATCAATAAAAGAGGATAATTTCTATATCTATTTAATAAGTATTTTACTATTTGCGCTAGGCGCAATAGTAGGAGCTATATTAGTTTCTAAACTAATTAAAAAGTTACTAGAAAAATATTCTACTACAGTATATTCATCTATTTTAGGATTGCTTATAGGTAGTCCATTCTCAATAATATATCTAACAATAAATAAATATGAAATAGATTTTAGTAGTACATTATTAATAATTATTTCAGTTATAACATTTATTCTTGGTGGTGTATTTGGAGTAGTTATTTCCAAATTTGAAAAAGATGATAAAAAGAAAATAGAAACTACAAAAGAAGAAATAGAAAATAATAATAATATAGAAGGATAAGACATATGGATTTAACAAATAAAAAAATACTTATATTAGGCGATTCTATCACTGAAGGCGCTTTAGCGTCTACCTATGAAAAAAGTTTTGTAGGTATATTAGAAAATGAATACAAATTAAATATATTAAATTATGGTGTAGGTGGTTCTAGAATCGCTAGACAAAGACATGTCTATAGAAATACTAGATACGATTATGATTTTAATCTAAGATTAACTATAATGGAAGAAGAAGCTGATATAGTTATTGTATTTGGTGGAACAAACGATTATGGACATGGTGATGCATCATTTGATGGCGATGATGAATATTCATTTAAAGGTGCATTAAAAATTCTATGTGATAGGATTAAGAAAAAATATCCAAATTCTATTGTTATATTCATGACTCCACTTCAAAGAACTTGTCTTGATAGGCCAATTGATACACCTCTATCAATGTTTGTTGAAGAAATAAAAAAAGAGGCTTCATCACACGGCTATAAAATAATGGATCTATATTCAGATAAAGATTTTATAGCAGGAACAGAAGCGTTTAAAATGAATATAAGCGAAGATGGTTTACATCCAAACGATAGAGGACATAGATTATTAGCGGAAAAAGTATATTCTATGCTTAAATCACTATAAGTTAAAGGAAGAGACATTCTCTTCTTTTTATATACAATAAATATTGTTATAATGCTATTTACATAAAAATTACATTATGTTAAAATTATGTTGGAGGTTTAAAAATGAAAAAGCTATTACAGTTTTCAACTTATGGTATAAAAAATATCGAGAAGATGATTACTCTTGATTTCGCAAACCAGACAATAGAAAGAGGAGTACATAAAGTAAATAATGTAAAAGGGATATTTGGCTATAATGGCGCTGGTAAAAGCGCAATTATTACTTCTATAGATTATTATAATAAAATTGTATGTAATCCCAATTTTTTGATACAAAATGAAACTAAAGACAATTTAAGTAAATTAATTAATTTTGTTAAGAATGAATTTTATATATCTACTATATTTGAATATGATAATAATACAGTATTAAAACATACCATCAAGATAGTTAAAGACGATGTTTTATCAGATTTTGTTATTTCTATTGAAAACATTTCTATTTCTGCAGGAAGAACATTTAATGATAAATTTAAAACAATAATAGAAAAAAGAGAAGAAGGTATATATATTGAAGATAAATTTAAAAATACACTTGAACAAAACTACACCTGTTCTCTTAATGATTTAAAATATAATTCAATCGTTCAATATATAATGCAGAAAATTATTGATTATAATAAGGATAGTAATAAAAAAAACTTTTCAATATTAGATAAAATAATACTTTCCCTCTATTCTAATATCAATAATATTTTAGTATATATGCAAGAATCTGATAAGCATAACAATTATAAAATTAGTAATGAGATTTTGAACGAATTGATTAATAAGGTTGAAAAAAAGCCAGCCTCTTTAAACAATTTTTATGATGTATATATAAATGATACTATCGTTTTAAAAACTGAATATAATAAGTACGAAAGTGAAAACAAAAAGTTAGAAAAGTTTATTAAATACTTCAAACCAGATTTAAATGAAATATTATTAATACCAAGCGAAAATAGAGATGTATATAACGTTAGAAAGATATTTGTATATAATAATTACCGCGTAGAATTTGAGTTTGAATCTTCTGGAATTAAACAACTTGTAAATTTATACTCATATTTAGAAAAATGCGCTAGAGGTAAAATAGTATTTATAGATGAAATTGATACAAACATAAATGCCGTATATTTTGAAAAACTAATATCTTTCTTTAAAAAGTATGGTAAAGGTCAATTAATTTTCACTACGCACAACATAGAGGCAATGAAGGCTTTAAAGAATCAGAGTAGATCTATAGTTGTTTTGGGCGTAGATAATAATTTAGATACTTGGATCAGTAAGGGAAATAAATCCCCTATTAACGATTATACAAATGGAGATTTTCCTAATTCTCCTATGAATATAGAAGATTTTGATTTTATTAATATTTTTATGGGTGAAGATGAATGATAAAATTAATATTTATTGTCGAAACTACCCATCTAATAAATCAGATTGGATGTATATTAAATCTACAATCGATTTCTTTTATTTGCCTAGAACATTTGCGCTAGATAAGATATTTGCTACATCGAAATCAGAACTTATTAATCAGGATATAAAAATCGCAAACAAAACAAAAAGCATAGACAGAGAAATAAAAATAATAATAGTTGCCGATTATGATAGAGAAGAAGAATTGAATAATAGAATAATTAATTATTGTAAGAAAAAGGATTATGATTTGGTTTGGATGAATTTAGATATTGAAGATGTGTTTTTAGGAAAACAAATTCCAAATAATCATAAGAAAATTGAAGCAATTAATTTTCAATCAAGAAAACATAAAATTCTTCCAAATCTTACTCTTGATAACGATGAACCTTTAAAGAGAAGACATACAACAAATCTACTTTCTATTTTAGATAAATACATTTCAAGAAAATAAAAATATAATCTCATCTTTGAATTTTGACAAAAATTAATTTATTTTGACATATTACTCTTACTTTACCTCAAATAATAAAATGAAAGGGGATGCCTTTCATTTTATTATTAATATCTGCCTAATCCAATTCTTTTATAGACTTTAGCCATCTTTTTATAAGCTATTCTTGATGCGTAATCTCTACCTTCATCAAGAATTTTATCTAGTTCATTTGAATTGATTATTTCATTATATTTAGTTTGAATCTTAGTTAATTCGTTCGCTACTATCTCAGATAGATCTTCTTTAAATTCTTTATATCCTAAACCACTATATTTATTTTCAATTTCATCAAATGACATATTTGTAAAACTAGAATAAATAGTCATTAAATTAGATACTGCTGGTTGATTTACTGTATCATATTTAACTATTCCGATAGAATCAGTTACAGCTCTTTTAATCTTATTCTTTGCTTCATTTATATCATCAAGAAGAGTGATATATCCTTTTGGATTAGGATCAGATTTGCTCATCTTTTTTAGTGGATCTTGTAAACTCATTATCCTTGCGCCTGATTTTTGAATCATCGGTTCAGGAACCACAAAAGTTTCTCCATATTTATTATTGAATCTGATTGCGATATCTCTAGTGATTTCTACATGTTGTTTCTGATCTTCACCAACTGGAACAAGGTTTGTATCATATAAAAGAATATCAGCCGCCATTAAACAAGGATATGTTAATAATCCAGTTGTAACACTTGCGCCTTCTTTAGCGCTTTTTTCTTTGAACTGAATCATTCTTTCCATTTCACCAATATAACTATTACATTCTAAAACCCATCCTAGTTCAGCGTGTTCATGGACTTCTGATTGAATAAATATATGGGTTCTATTTGGATCTAGTCCACTCGCAAGATATAAAGCCGCAAGAGATCTAATATTTTTCTTTATATCCTTTCTATCTCTTGGAACAGTAATAGAATGCAAATCCGCAACGAATACTAATATATCCGCATCTTGGTTCTCATTTTGCATCTTCACGAAATTCTTTATTGCGCCTATATAGTTTCCAAGTGTAGGCACATTTGTAGGTTGTATTCCTGATAATATTCTCATTTTTACCCTCCTTAAAAATAAAAAATCGTCCAATATAAAGGACGATTTTAATAACCGCGGTACCACCTTAATTCCATACAAATATGGCTCTTATTGATCTATAAAGGGATCACCCATCGAACTCTAATAATCCCACATATATTATTATCTAATACCCTTTTCCACCATTTAGGGCTCTCTATAATCATTTAATAATAATCAATTATTATCCAAACGTTCTATTTAAAATATACTATTCTTTCTTAAATATTTCAATAAATATTTACTTCGCTTGCGCAATAGTCGACATCATATGTGGATCTATAATCATTTCAGCGATATTAGTAGTATGGTCTGATATTCTTTCTAAGTTAGAAACTATATCAATGTATAGAATATCTAGGCTTGTAACCTGTCCTGGAGTGATATAAGAATGAACATTTAATCTATATTCTTCCTCCATCTTATCGACTATATTCTCTCTATCAATAACTTTCTTAGCGAGCTCTTTGTCATCCTTTTCGAATGATTCTATAGTTTCGTTTATTTGAGTAGCGATTATATCGAAGAATTCTTGTAATGCCATATGCATTGAGTCGCTCATTACAATCTTTTCATCATAATATCTATATAAGAATTCACTGAAGTTTACTGCGTGATCTGCGATTCTTTCAAAGTCTCTTATTACATCTACATATTTAGTTTGAGTATATGATTCTTTTTCTTGAAGTAATCCTTCAGTCATCTTCATTAGATAATCATGTGTTAAATGTTCAGCTAAATCTACCTTTTCTTCAAGAGCGTTTATCTCATCATAGTATTTTTGATTGTTTTCATTAAAATACATAATAGATAAATCATACATTCTTTTTACAATTAGATTCATCTCAAGTATTGCGGCTTTAACGTTTTCTAAAGCTAAAGATGGAGTTTTAATTAATTCGTTATTGAGCTTTTGAGCTTTAAGTAGATCAGATTCTTTATCAGGTAATATCTTCTTAACTAAAATTATTACGAGATTAATAATAGATAAAGCCATTACGCTACTTATTACATTAAAGAATGTGTGGAAGAAAGCGATAGTGAACATACTTCTAGATTGGAAAATAGAATTTTCTATTAGTTGGAATAAACTAGTAAGTGGACTAATAAATGGTAAGAATAATATTGCGCCTAATGTAACTAATATAGTGTTAGATAAAGCTGCTTCCTTAGCTGTTTTATTTCCGCTTATACTTGCGATAAACGCTGTAACAGTAGTACCAATATTAGAACCTATTACTAGCGCTATAGCGCTTGATAGAGCCATTGATGAACTAGATACATATAATTCCTGAACGATACCGATAAACGCTCCTGATGATTGAATTAATCCTGTTAATACAACGCCCGCAAAGAACGAAAGAAAAGCGTTATCTTTTAATTTGTTCATAACATTAATGAACCAATCTTGTTCCGCAAAAGAAGTAAAGCCTAAGCTCATTATTTCTAGTCCAAAGAATATTAATCCTAGACCCATAAATATATTTCCAGATACTTTAAGTCTTTTATTTTTGATTAATAATATGATGAACGCACCAATAAATATTAGTGGTAAACAAATTGTAGATACAAAATCAAATGAAATGATATAGGCTAAAACAGTCGTTCCTATATGCGCACCAACCATTATAGGTATAGCGTGTTTTAAATCAATTAATCCAGCGCTTATTAATCCTACTACAATAACTGTAGTAGCGCTTGATGATTGAATTACGATTGTGATTATTATGCCTATTAAAAAGCCTTTAAATATATTGCCTGTCGCATTCTTAATAATTGTTTTTAGTTTAGAACCAGCTAATCTATTTAATGAAGAACTCATTAAATTCATTCCATAAAGGAATAATCCAAGCCCACCTAAAATAGAAAATAGTACGACAGTAGGAGTTATTTCTGATAAGTTAAATAAAGCTAAAAGGTTATTCATTTAATAATTCCTCTAAAGCGCTATATAATTCATCAAACCTCTTGATTACGCCTTTTAGACAATCTGGTTTAGTAAAATCTACACCAGCTAATTTAACTAGTTCAATTGGATAATCAGATCCACCTGATTTTAATAAACTCAAATAGTTTTTAAACGCATCTTTCTCATTTGATTTAACTTTATCATATATCGCTAAACTAGCGCTATAGCTAGTTGCGTATTGATATACATAATATGGAGAATTGAAGAAGTGAGGAATATATGCCCAAACATATTTCTTATATACTTCATCATTTATATCTATTCCGTAATACTCATCATATAATTTAATCATTATATTTGATAAGCTCTCTTCTGTAACAGGTTCACCTTTTTCAGCCATAGTGTGAGCTAGATACTCATATTCAGCGAATAGTGTCTGTCTATAGAATGTAGATAGTATTCCATCTAATGCGTTTTGTATTAGTCTAATCTTTTCATTCTTAGTGAGAGTTCCACTATTCAATAAATAATCAAGAAGATTATGTTCATTAAAAGTAGATGCGATCTCTGCGACAAATATTACATACCCTTGTGTCATTGTAGGTTGATATTTATTTGAGAATAATGAGTGAGTTGAGTGGCCTGCTTCATGAGCTAGAGTGAAACAAGAATCAAGTGTTCCATTGAAATTAAGGAGAATACATGGATGAGTGTTCGCAGTTGAGTTAGAATAAGCTCCTCCTCTCTTGCCAGGTGAAGGCATAACATCAACATATCCATCTTTGGTTGCTTCATGAGCGAATTCTTTAAATTCATCATCAAATTTTTCAATAGATTTATAGAATAGTTCTCTCGCTTCATCATAACTATATGTTTTATTACTTTCATCAACTCTTAAATCTAAGAATCTATCATATGTATGAATCTTATCTAATCCAAATTCTTTTCTTTTTAATTCATAATATTTTTTAACACTAGGCGCAGCTTCATGCGCAATGTTGATTAGATTATGATATAAAGAAGTAGGAATATTATTCCAATATAGATGCATATCAAGAGCGCTATCAAATCCTTTACTCTTAGCTAGAGCGATATCAGCTTTTAATACAGCGCTATAGATAGATGCGTATGTATTTTTATAATCTGCATATCTTTTAAATTCAGCTTCAAATATTCTTTTTCTTTCTAGTGGATCCTTGCTGTCAGAAACAAGCTTAGTCCAGTTAGAACCATTCACATCAACAATCGATCCATCATTTAAAGTGATTTTATATTCTTTATAATCGCCATTAGTTAAACTTGCGTATAAGTCTCTACCACTTCCTGAAAGTGGAGAATAGTTAGCGATAATTCTTTGTTCAGCTTCGCTTGATGAATGTTCTTTACTTCTGAATAAATCTTTTAAATAATATTCAAACTGTCCAAGTTCTTCATATTTCTTAATTGTATTAAATACATATTCTTCACCAAGAGATAGTATTTCAGAATCTTGGAAAGAAGTAGCTTCACTATATTCTTGAAATAGATGCATAACTTCCTGCATATCTGATAAAGCTTTTGTGTTTCTTCTATCTTTATCCATAACACAGTTAGCGTATAGATATAGTTTCTCATATCTTCCCACAACATCTATTTGTAGATCTAAATACTTTCTAAAAACTTCTTCATCATTTAATTTACCTTTACAGCTTTTAGCTATATCGATAATCGAAAAAGCGTTTTTAAGTTCGTTCTTAAAATCTTCATAAGTCTTATAATAATTTGATAAATCCCATTCCATTTTGTTCCTCCCAAAATACAATATTATTTTACTATAATATTTTATTTTTTTGTGTGTTATAATAAAATTAATTATGATATATCTATATATTTCACCATCTTGTCAATCTTGTAGAAAGACAATTAAATGGTTTGACGATCAAAAAATTCCATACACAAAAATCAACATCCTTAAAGATAAACTTACAAAAGAGGATATTTTTAGGATGCTTGCGAATTCATTAAATGGTTTTGATGATATTATTTCAACTCGCTCTAAACCTTATGTAGATAACAATTTAGATATGGATGAAATGAAAACATCTGAACTAGTAAATTTCATTATTGAGAATCCAACTATTTTAAAAAGACCTATTATAGTTGCGAATAGCTTAATGGAAGTAGGATATAACTCTGATGATATTAGAGCGTTTATTCCACCAGAAAGAAGAGTATTCAATACAGCTACATGTGATGGATGTACCGCTAAGAATCCCGCAACATGTGAATATCATGATGCATCATCACTTTTAGTTACTGAAATAAAAAGAGAATTCGAGAGAGATGCATAATCTCTCTATTTATATGAAATATGAAGTATTAGCTCCATCAGGAGATTTTGAATCATTAAAAGCTGCGATAAATTCAAACGCTCAAGCCGTATACCTAGGCTTGAGTGATTTTAACGCTAGAAGAAGCGCAGTTAATTTTAATAAAGACAATATTAGAGAAGCTGTAGAATTAGCTCATTTATACAACGTAAAAGTCTATATAACACTTAATACAATTATTAAAAATAGTGAATATTCTAGATTAATAGAAACTATCAAATATGCAATAGACGCTAAAGTTGATGCGTTTATCGTTCAGGATCTAGGTGTCGCAAGAGTATTAAAAAACAACTTTAAAGGAATTGTGATGCACGCATCTACTCAGATGGGTGTAAACAATTTATATTCAGCGAAGGTGATTGAAAAACTAGGTTTTTCTAGAGTTACTCTCGCAAGAGAAACACGCTTAGAAGATATTAAATTAATAAAAGAAAATACTAATCTTGAAATAGAATATTTTGTTCAAGGAGCTCTTTGTATTTCTTATTCAGGGAACTGTTATTTATCTAGTTTTTTATTAGGTGAATCAGGAAATAGAGGAAGATGTAAACAATTATGTAGATATGAATATTCAGTGAATAATTCAAAAGATAAGAAATACTATTTGTCCGCTAGAGATCAATCATTAATTTATGAAATGAAGAGATTAATGGATGCGGGAGTTAATTCATTTAAGATTGAAGGAAGAATGAGACACCCTGGATATGTCGCAACCGCAACAACCGCATATAACTCTATCATTAAATCAATAGAAGAAAATAAAGATATAGATTATAAATTAATCGAACATAACTTGATGGAAGCTTTTTCTAGAGGAAAATACATCCATCATTCTTATCTTGATGATAATACTCCAAATAATATTGTGAATACATCTTTTCAAAATCATCATGGAGTTAGAATAGGAAAAGTAATTAACTCTAGGAAATTTAAAGATATATATGAAATACTAATAGAATCTAATCATAATTTATCGTCTGGTGATGGATTAAAGATAATAAAGGATGATAAAGAAATCTGTTCATTAGGTGTAGGAAACATAAATGTTCTAGGCAATAATAGATATATAGTCTATTCTAAACACTATTTAGAAAAGAATAGTGATATTTATTTAATTCTCAATTCGAAAAGAGAAAGTGAACTATTAAATAACATTAGAAAGATAGATATAAAATGTTCTATAAAAGCTAAAGAAAATGAACCACTATCTATATCATTTAGTAAAGATAACGTATCTATTAATTATGAATCAGATTTTATTTTAGAGCACGCATCTAATCACCCCGCAACTGATGAAGATATAAAATCATCAATAGATAGACTAAATGATGATAGATTTAATCTATCTAATATAACTATAGATAAAGATGATGTTTTTATTCCAAAAAGCGTTATCAATAACGCTAGAAGAATAGCCTTTTCTAATTTTAAAGATAAGTTAATTGAATATAATGAAAAAGATATTAAATATGAATATATTAATGATAAATTAGATACTAAGATACCTAATTTTAAATATAATAAGACACTAGTTATATTCGATGATAAAAGTATTGATCTATTAAAACCAAATGAATCTATTACTTATATCTATTCACCACAATCATATACATTAGATAATATAATTAATGTATTTGAAAAACTAAAAGAAAAAGGAATAAATGACTTTGGTTTAAATCAGCCCCTAATTAGTCTAACTAAAGATTTAAAACTAATAGATGAATTATTTAATAGATATAGTGATTTATTATTGTTAGGAAATAATATATCCTGTCTATATTATTCATTAAATAATAAAAAGGTTATTCCATCTCATAATCTAAATATATTCTCTACTATATCTATTAATGCATATAGTGAATTCGACGTAGAAAACATTGTTTTATCTATAGAAACTAATAGAGAAATATATAATGAATTAAATAATGTTTACGCATATAAGATTGGATATAATACGCTTATGAATTTTGCGCACTGTCCATATAAAACTGTAAATAATAATACATGTGAAAATTGTAGTTATGATTCAAGATTATCTATAGATAAAATGAATTTAAGAAGATACGTTCAATCTCTTTGCGCATTTGAAATGTTATCTAATAATCCTATAAATATAAGTAATGAAATTAATAATTTATCATTAGTTGATATTAGAGAATTTAGTAATGATGAAAAGAAGATGATTATAGATTCTTTAATAAACAACAAGAAAATAGTATTGAAAAATGAATCATTAGGATTAATAGATAAAGAAATAAAATAACCATATTAAAACAAAATTGTTTATAATAGACTATCATTATAGAATTGCTAGAATCCATTACTTGAATGATATATATGCTATAGTAACATTTGGAGCAGTTAATTAATTATAAAAAATCAAAGTGTCCAATCACTGACTGGACAATTGACATGGACACATTATTGTGAACTATTGGCGATTAATGATAAAGATAGATGAGCGTTTTATGAAAAGGAATGCGTTAATGCTTAATGGAGTGTTAGAGAACTTAAAAGACAAATTCAATCATCTCTCTTTGAAAGATTATTATCTAATTGTAACGCTAATAAACAAAAGGCAATCAGAATAACTAATTTAATAAAAGTAATTTTTGACTGGCCTTATCATCTTTTTCAACATTGCTATTCAAATAATTAATAACATTTATGAGCATCAAAAAAGAGACAGAATCTGCCTCTTTTTATAAAATATCTAAGAACGGTTAATTGCTGCTAGATGAGAATGATACGCTAGAATCTTCTTCGTTTCTTCTATCTAATATGCAGTCCATTGCGATTACAAGTGCACATAAGAATGATGCATCTGAATCATCCCATATATCTAACTCAAATGAATCTCTTAATGAAATCTTTCTTGATAAATGTCCGATTTCTTTACCATTTTTAGTAATACTGAAGTTGAAATCAAGAATATTTCCATCAATTACTAGTTCATCTTTGTACATATCAACTGTGAACTTGCTTCTGAGTGATAGCCATTTCTTGCTGATTCTACAGATGATGTTTTGATCTTTATCCATTACAAACGCTCTTCTAGTAAAGAGTCTCCAAAATTTGTTTCTGATAATGAATAATAGATTGCCATCTAAATCATAGAAAAATTTCTTTTTAGTAAAAGTGAATACTTTTCCTTTTACTTCAAAAACTTTATTGTCCTCCATATCTGTAATATAAGAAGAACCACCGAATGAAATCCATTTGTTTTTAATCTTTAGTTTCATATATCCATCCCCCAATTTTTATCTAAATCAAAGTTATTATAACAAATCACAAATATTTATGAAATACAAAATCGAATATTGTTAAAAAAATTTCTATTTATATTGAAATTTATTATTGCTTAAGAGTGTTTCTGATACATATATAGACCCATCATTTTTATATATGATAAGAGATATATCGTCATTTTCTATATCATATTTGATTGCTTCATCATATCCAATCATATATAAAGATGTGGATAATATATCTCCAATTGATGCGTTAAAAGATAAAACTGTTATAGATAAGATATCAGTATCTACTGGTTTATATGTGTATGGATCTAAAATACTAGAATAAATTGTATTATCCATAATAAAATATTTTTGATAATATGCAGTAGTAGATGCTACTACATTTAAATCTAAATCAAGAATTCCAAATACTGAATCATTTTTATTTAGTTCAGGATTTCTTAAGCCAATTTTATATACGCTATTTTTTCTTGATGGGTTTCCATAGTTTGTAACGATTGATGAATTACCCGCATCCATCACATATTTAATATCATTTTGATTATAATATTCTTTTAAAATATTAATAGCGTACCCTTTCGCTACACCACCTAAATCAACTGACATACCATTTGGTATTTTAACGTAATTATCATCTAGAAACTCTATTAAAGATGAATCAGTAGTTGTATTTATATCAGTATTAATATCTATATGTTCGATTGTTTCTTTATTATGATTTTCAAATAAATCATGATATATATCTGATACTTTGCCAATTCCTATACTAAATACAGGTTTATTATCACTATTTAAGATATTCTGACTATTCGCTACTGAATATTTTAATAAATCATATAATCTAGGATCTATTTTTATAGTTTCACCAGCGTTTTTATTTAAATAATAAACACCTAATGTATTAGAATAATCAGTATATCTATCGCATAACTTGTTATAGATTGATAAGATTTCATTGGCGTATTTCAAAGATTCTTCCGCATGTTTTTTATCCTTATCATAAATAGTGATATTCACTTCAGTAGAAAAAACAAAAAATGTTTTTGTATAAGGATTTAGCTTATTAGCGCATGATGATAATACAATAAGAAATAAAAAAATAAAAAGAACAAGTAGCTTCTTCATATAAACGCTACCTCCTCTTTAATATAATTATATTCATAAGGATCTTTTAGATTGATAAATAGTTCTTTAAAGGAATCTAAATTATCTGATAATAATTTTATTTCATATAAAACAGAAGTATCATATATTTTATTTACTTCTTTAACTAAATTTAAGTTTTTATCTAAATACGCAGCGTCTCTATATGAAATCTTTAGTGTAATATACGATACCTTAGTTTCATAAGTTATAGTAGCTAATTTCATTGCTTCACTAACACCTTTAGTGTAGGCTCTCACAAGCCCTGATGCGCCTAATTTGATACCGCCAAAATACCTGATAGTTGCGGCTAGAATGTTGGTCATATTCTCTTTTCTTAAAACTTCTAAAGTTGGTATTCCTGCTGTTCCTTTTGGTTCGCCATTATCGTTACTTCTTGAATCTGAATCAATAATAAAAGCGTAGACTATATGTGTCGCATCCTGATATTTTTTCTTAAGCATTAAAAGCTTTTCTTTTACTTCATCAATTGTATAGACATTAAAAAGATAGGTTATAAATCTACTCTTTTCAATTACTATCTCGTTTTGGGTTTCGTTCTTTATTGATTTCATGTTTTCATTATATCATCTTTTTTATACATAAAAAAGCCTTTGTAATGATATAATAAAATTATGGAAGATTTAATGTTAGAAGGCGCACTTAAGATTCTTAATCAATTTAGCGTCAATGGATATGAAGGATATATTGTAGGCGGTTATGTACGAGACCACCTTTTAAACAAGAAAGGAAAGGATATTGATATCACTACTAATTGCTTGCCAGAAACAGTTAGGGATTTATTTGATGATAACTTTTATCAGAGTGCTAAATTCAAAACTGTCACAGTTAGAATAGATGGTTTCCAGTATGAAGTAACCACCTATCGTACTGATATGCATTATAGTGATCATAGACATCCTAAAACCAAAGTTGCGAAATCATTAAAAAGCGATGTGAAAAGAAGAGATTTCACTTGTAACGCAATATGTATGGATAAAAATATGACGATTATCGATTATGTTGGCGGTGTTCAAGACGTCAAAAACAATATAATTAGATGCGTAGGTAATCCATATAGAAGATTCAATGAAGATGCGTTAAGAATGTTAAGAGCGTTCAGGTTCGCATCTAGATTAAATTTCGTGATAGAAAAGAAAACATATAATGCGATAAAGAGAAACGCTCATTCTATGCAGTATGTTTCTAAAGAAAGAATTAGAGATGAATTATCTAAGATGTTACTAGAACCATATTTTAAAGATAATCTTAAGCTAATGATCGAATCAGGCATCTTAAGAGGTATGCCTGATACATTAAAAGCTTTAGAAATTCTAAACGCTAATTATATGGACATCAATATCATCGATTTATTCGCTTTAGCTTCATTCATCAAAAAAGAACCTATAAGCAGTGAATTTATCATGTCTAGAAAAGAACTTAAATTCATTGATGAAGTTTTAAGATACGCAAAAAAATTAATTAAGAAAAACATTGAAAGTAGAGATTTATTAGAATTAAATGAAGAAGCTCTAGGAGTCGCTTTAAAAGTTCTTACTATATTAGGACAGTGTTATTATAAAAAAGAAGATATTATGCTTCTATATAATACACTTCCAATAAAGAGTGAAAAAGAACTCGCAATAAATGGACTTGATATTAAAAAGGCGTTCTCTTTAGATGATTCCCCAATCATTAAAGAATATGTCGATAAAGCAATAGACGCAGTTTTATTCTATGGTGTTAAAAATACTAAAACCGCACTTATTAAATATTTGAAAGAAGGAAAGAATGAATAGTAGTTTTTATTCATACCTTGAAAGTTACGAAAAGATTTCGATTATTGTTCCTAAGAATTTATATGATCCAAAAGAAACTTACAAATTAACTGGAAATGGTGAAGTAATAGATTTAATAATATTTGAACATTTTTCTATTGGTGATGAAGAGAAGATTGTCGCCAATTTTGATGCATATTTAAAATTAGAAGAACCATATTATGTGGTTTCATCAAATGGTGATAAATCATATTTGAGAATGGGAAAAATTGTAAGAACCCCACTATTTGATTCTATCTACCACTATAAGAAAAATGATTTAGGTTACACATATTCTAAAGAATCTACAAAATTTAAAATATGGTCTCCTACCGCTAAAGAAGTTAAATTAGAATTAGTATCTCCTAAAGGCGATACTGAAATGATTATTGCGACATATAGAAGACAAGGAATCTATAGAGTAATAGTTGATAAGGATATAGAAGGATATAAATATAGATACCATATCAATGTTAATGGTGAATCTTTAATTGCGGTAGACCCATACGCAATTAGCGCGAACGCTAATGGCGAATATGCCTATATCGTAGATAAAAACAAATTCTATAAAATGAAAAAATATCATTTTAGAAATGATAATAATGTGGTTATCTATGAAACATCAATAAGAGATTTTACTAGTCTATTTAAAAATGATAAAACTAGATCTACATACGATTATTTTACTAAAGAATTTAAAACCGCTGGAAATAATGACGCTGGAATAAAATACCTAAAGAAATTAGGTGTTACACATATAGAGATTATGCCTATGTTTTTATATGGCGGTGTAGATGAAAATAATAGATTTAGTGAATATAACTGGGGATATAATCCAGTTCTATATAATGTTCCATCAGGAATGTATACAACTAAACCCAACGACCCATACGCTAGAATTAATGAACTTAAAAGAATGATAGATAAAATACATTCATATGGAATTAAAGTCGTTATGGATGTTGTATATAACCACGTATATGACGCGCTAAAATATCCATTTGAAGTAATGTGCCCTGGTTATATGTATGTATATAATAGAGAAGGCATTAGAACTTGTTTTTCTGGATGTGGTAACGATGTTAACTCAACTAAATCAATGGTTAGAAAATTCATTGTTGATTCAGTAAACTACTGGTTAAATGAATATTCATTAGATGGATTTAGATTTGATTTGATGGGATTAATAGATTTTGAAACTATGAACGATATCACTTTAGATATCCATGAATCAAATCCTAATATATTAATATATGGTGAAGGCTGGAAGATGACTCAATCAAATAGAGATGACACTCTAGCTCACATGTTTAATAAATGCGTAATATCGGATATAGGCTTCTTTAATGATAGATTCCGTGAAGGTATAAAAGCTTATGCTTTAGGTAAAAATTATGATATGAACTTAGTTGAAAACTGTATTCTAGGTTCATGTATAAATAAATTTTTATTTAAATACGCTCATCAATCAATAAACTATGTTGAGTGTCACGATGGTAAAACCATATTTGATTATATATCATATACAGAACCAAATATGGATATTGATGAAATCAAGAGTAGATGTTTATTATCATTATCTATGACAATTTTATCTATAGGAATTCCATTTATTCATTCTGGAATGGAATTCTATAGAACTAAATATAATGAAGAAAATTCATATAATCTTCCTGATAGAGTAAATGTAATAGATTGGAATATGATTGATTCAAATAAAAAAGATATTGATTTTGTAAGAGAATTAATCAGATTTAGAAAGAATCACGATGTATTTAAACTAGATACTCCTACATTAATATCTAAAAATACTAAAATAACTTTTACTGGACTTGATACAATTATTTTTGATTTATATAGCGATAAAGAGGATATTAGAATCATATTCAAAAATAATAAAGAATCAGAATATTTTAATTATGATAATTATGAAGTTAAATTATCTAGTCTTTTAATCAGTTCTAATGATACTTTATCTGGAATTGGAACTATGGTCGCTATTAAGGAGAAGAATCTATGAATATAGAGATAAATAAAAGATATACGTTTTATGGATATATGGTAAATAGTTCTAGTTCTTTATCTGATACTTATCCAGTTAATATGATGATTAAAAACAATGAATACGTCATTGTTAGAGTGAATAAAAGTATCAATATAGAAAAGAATAAATACTATAAAGTTACTGGAATTGGTACTATCTATAAAGATAGATATCATATATTAGCTGAATCGATAGAATGTATTGATGATCTAGGATTAAGTGAATTTGAAATTGAAAATATTATAAATAATATATTAGGTAATAAAATGATCGATTATATAAAATATCAAGAATTCATTGAAAAGAATATAGATGAAATCAATAATGAGATACTAAAGAATATTACTTTAGAAATATATAATAAATATAAAGATGATTTTCTTAATTATCCAGCCGCATCTAAATTCCATCACGCATATAAACATGGTTTAGTTTATCATACATATAATATGCTTAGGATGGGATTAACCTATGTAGATGTATATGAAAATATCAATAAGGATCTAGTTGTATCTGGAATAATATTACATGATATGATGAAGGTTAAAGAGATCAAAAAAGATGCGCCTGAATATACTAATGAAGGAAAACTATTAGGTCATATCTCTATGATTTCAAATGAAATATATAATACCGCATCAAAGTTAGGTTACGCTGATACTGAAGAAGCGTTACTTCTTAACCATATAGTTATAGCTCACCATGATGAAGCAGAATTTGGTTCTCCAAGAAACCCTCAAATATTAGAAGCTTTAATCGTTCATTTATGCGATGTCGCTGATGCGAGAATCATCCCAACAATAGAAGCTTTAGAAAAGACAAATGTTGGTGAATATACTGAACAAATATTTGTAAATAATAAAAATAAATATTTAAAACATAAACTATCTAAATAATGATATTTTTATTAAAAATAAATAATCTATATTGTTTTGTGTTAAAATCGTAAAAAAGGTGATAATTATGCCAAAAATAACAATTCAAAATTTAAAAGTCACATATGTTAATAAAAAGAAATCTGAAGTTACTGCTTTAGAGAATTTTAACTGCGTTATGGAACCAGATTCTTTTAATGTTATTGTAGGATATAGTGGCTGTGGGAAAACTACGCTTTTAAGAGCGATTGCGGGACTTATAGATTATGATGGGGAAATATTCTTCGATAATAAGGATATTTCAGAAATATCAATTAAAGATAGAAATATAGCGTTAGTATCTCAAAACTACGCTCTATATCCTAATATGACTATATTTGATAATATTGCGTTTCCATTATCTTTAGCTCAAGCTCCAAGAGCTGAAATAATTGAAAGAGTTAATGAAGTCGCATCATATTTAGGAATAGCTCACTGTTTAACAAGAAAACCAAAACATTTATCAGGTGGTCAACAACAAAAAGTAGCGCTCGCTAGAGCGATGATTAAAAAGCCACAACTATATCTATTTGATGAACCATTATCAAATTTTGATTTACCAAAAAGATATGAAGCTAGAATGATGATAAGAAAAGCTGTAAAAGATTATTCCGCAACAGCTATTTACGTTACCCATGATTTTAGTGAAGCGATGTCAATCGCTGATAATATTATCGTTATCAATGATGGAAAAGTAGAGATTAGTGGTAAACCACTCGATGTATATAATTCTAAAAATCCAGTAGTAGAAGAACTAAAAGGTATAGTCGATTATGAACAACTTGTACTCGAATAATTTTATTTTAGATTTAAAAAAGAAAAAGAAAAGATCAACTATTATAGTTATTACCTTAATGGTTAGCGCAACACTTCTTAATGTTAGCTTACTTTTTGTATCTAAAGAAGAAAATAGAGGATTGATGCAGTTTATATTAAGCACTATCTATGTTATATGTGGTTGGATATCTTTATATTTATTATTTACTGGAATCTTTTCACCAAGAAAGAAAATAATGACTATAACTAATATACTTGATGGTGAAAAAATAGAATTAGATGGAACAGTAGAATCTATTAATAAACCACTTACCTTAGCTAATTCTGATAGATGTTATGAGATAATGATAATGAAAGACAGAGTTACTCATAAAGTATATTATGATGAACTATTTGGTAATGTTCCATTTAATAAAGGTGATACAGTTAGATTAAATGTATCAAATAACTATATTGTTGGATATGAGGTGATTCAAAATGACTAGTACGAAAAAAGAATCATTTCAAACTCATCTTGCTACTCATTGGTACATCTATTTGTTTTATGCGCTTATTGCGATATTCTTGTGGACATATGCAGTAACATTAGTTACTAGAGATAAACCAAAAGAAGTAGTTACTATTTGGATAATGACATATGATATAGAATTAGCTGAGTTTACTGAAGCTCTAGAAAATAATAGACCAGAATATTTAAAACATATAAGAGTTAATTTTGAAGATAGGACTGCTCCATATGTTGATATAAAATATCAAGGTATTGGTGTAGATAATGATATTGTGATTCTTCCTGAAAGCTTCGTAGCTAAAGGAAGCGCAGCTTATGGATATCAAGTATTACATAAAGAATATCTTGAAAGCATTATGCCTGGACTTGAATATTACACAATCGATGATAATGCATACGGTATTAAAATATTTGATAAAGATGATACAGATGATGGACTAATTAAATATACAAACGAAACTGACGAAAAAGAAAATTATTATCTATTTATTAATAAAAAATCACTTCATATGGGAAAAATAAATAATTCTCAATATGATGGTGGAATAAAAGTATTAAGGATGTTACTAGGATATGAGCCTATTCTTTAGAAACAAAAAAGCCGCAAATGATTTCCAAGAAGAAAACCTACCTTCTAATAGAAAAGAAGTCTTTTTCGATTGTTTAAAAATTAGATTTGGTTCATTTATAAAACTAGGTTTACTACTACTATTATTCGCTTTACCATTTATCATTCTAGGTCTTGTTAAAGATTCGATGTTATTTAATCTAAGTGAAGCAATAACAAGTGGCGCTATGAGCGAAGAAGACGCTACCGCATATTATAGTTTCACACTAATTGGTTATTATGCGTTAGAGATTATCTGTTTTATTGTTTTTGGTGTAGGCTTAGCTGGTGCTTTAAGAGTTATTAGACAGATAGTGTGGGGAGAAGGCCTATTCTTTGGACAAGATTTCTTTGATGGAATTAAACTCAACGCTAAACACTATATAGTTTATTTCTTCTTTATGGGTTTATTTAACTTTTTAGGAAGAGTTGTACTGCTTTCATCTATCGAACAACAGTTATTAAAAGCTTTACCACTTGGAATGTCTTTAAGTGTATTCTTACCACCATTATTATATTCAATAATTCAAACTCAAATATATACTTTAAGAGTTGGACAAGAATATAAAAATGGTTTTATACTCTACATAAAAACATTCCCAAAAACAGCTTTAGCGACACTAGTTATCGCATTACCGCTATTTCTAGAATATGTAAATCTATTCTTGCTTAAATACTTAATATATATGGTTTTAATTATATTAATATTACCGTTTATGTTGATGGGAGAATTCTTATATTTTAATAGTCAGCTAGATAAATATATCAATAAAGAACAATTCCCAGAAATATATGATAAAGGTATTCATAGAAAAGCTGAAGGAGAAAACAAATAATGTTAGACGCTATAAAAAATAGAAGATCTTGTAGGAACTTTGATCCAAATAAAACTATCGAAAATGAAAAATTAATGGAAGTTATTAACGCTGGATTAAACGCTCCAAGCGCTAAAAACAGACAAACAGGAATCGTTATCGCAGTAACTAACAAAATAGTAAGAGATAAAATATCTAATTTTAACGCTAAAATATTAGGTGTAGATATTGACCCTTTCTATAAAGCTCCAGTTATTTTACTAGTAGCTGTAGAAAAAGCCACTACAGCTAAATACGACGGCTCAATTATGATTGAAAATATGATGTTGGAAGCGACTAATCAAGGCTTAGCGTCTATTTGGATTCATAGAGCTAAAGAAGAACTAGAAGATCCTGAATTTAAAGAAATACTAAATTCAGTCGATCTAGATTTAGATAATTATGAAGGCGTAGGACATGTTGCGCTTGGATACGCAAATGATACTAAATATCCAAAAAAAGAATTGAAAGAGGGAAGAGTATTCTTCGTTAAGTAATATGACATTTGATACTTTAAGCATCATTTATTTAGTTGGTTTGTTAATACTTGTATTAATTGGACTATTTAGAGGTTTTATAAAATCATT
>OCVV011332055.1_pt1 | contig 42718 bp, 64 predicted proteins | sample 1539721 | NCBI WGS metagenome assembly OCVV01 (sample SAMN02144230, study PRJEB22623) | gut metagenome | biome: sheep rumen | host: Ovis aries | place: New Zealand | reverse complement strand
AAGCCCAGGTTTTGAGCCTATAGAACAAAAAAATCGTGCGCACTTCCTTCCGCTTTTGCGGATGGGGCGGGCTCGGAAAATGAAATGAAATTCTTTTTCATTATATGCGCCGAAAAAAGTCTTTCGCGAAATTGTACTTTTGTGAGTACAAAGAGGAAGTGAAAACGGGTGCATATGTTTTTTCGGAGGAGGAACTGTGGAGGTAACGCAGAAAGCACTTGCGGAATGTCTCGGTATCACTCCGAGACAGGTCAGAAACCTGAAACAAGAGGGTCTGTTCCAGCTTAAAGAGGGGCAGAAAAAGTACAATCTGGAGAAATGCATCCAGGAATACATACAGTTCAAGGTCAATGATGAAACCGGGCGGAGGACTGTAGTAGATAAAGAGAAGGTCTCGGCAGAACACGAAGAGGTCAAAAAAGAGATTTCGGCGCTTAAGCTCCGGAAGCTCCGGAGAGAGCTCCACGAATCTGCAGATGTAGAGTCGTATCTCATGAACATGCTCCTGGCATTTAGGAGCAGACTTGAAGGTATGCCGCAAAAGGTGGCTATGCAGATAGTAGATGTCAAGGATATCAATGAGATCATAGGAATACTCAGAAAAGGTGTGAGCGAAGCACTGAATGAGCTTGCTGGATATGATCCCGATGCCATTGATGGACAGCAGCAGGGCACCTATGAAGAGGACATTGAGGATTTGGAAAACGAGGAAGAGGAATGAGTCAAAGGAGCAGATCGAAGCAAAAAACAGCAAGACTGTTCAAAAGGGTCATAGAGAGGTGTCTCAGGGTTGAAAAAGTCCAGGCAGTATCTGAATGGGCCGAAGAAAACAGAATCCTGGACAGTTCGAACAATCTTTCCGGAAACTGGTCGAATGATATCACTCCGTATCTCATTGAGATCATGGATACATTCAACGATCCTTACATCAGGGACGTAGTTCTCTGTAAAGGAACACAGCTCGGAGGAACCGAAGCTATCCAGAATATCGCTTACTACATTCTGGACAGATCTCCGGCACCTACGATGTTCGTATATCCTTCAGATGAGCTGGCGAAGTCGGTATCAAACAACAGATTGAAGCCATCAATCCGGTTGATTCCGAAACTGAAAAAGCTGTTTTTGGAAAATGAGTCGAAAGAGCTGGAGCTGAAATTTAGAAACATGAAGATTTATCTCCGAAGCTCAGGATCACCGTCAAAGTTGGCATCTACCCCGATAAAGTTCCTGTTTTTTGACGAGATAGACAAATTCGGCGGAGCAACATCAAAAGAGGCATCACCTTATGATCTTGCGGTAGAACGTACCAAGACATTCAGGCCGCAGCAGAAGATATACGAGGTTTCAACTCCCACGCTGAAAACGAACTATATCTGGAAACATCTGAAGGAAGCGGATGAGGAAAGGCACTTTTTTGTGAAATGTCCTCACTGCGGTGAAGAAATAGAGCTTAAATTCGCTCAGATCCACTGGGATGAAGACAAGGATAAGGAGCTTTCTGTAAACGAAAGAGCTGCAACCGCGATTTATGTCTGTCAGGAATGCGGATGCGAGATCACGGATGCTCAGAAACTGAGGATTCTGAGAACAGGGCGCTGGAAAGCAGTAAACAAAAAGGGCGTCGGAAGAGCCAAGAGTATAGGCTACTGGATATCTTCACTGTATTCGGTATTCCTCAAATGGTCTGACATCGCAGAGGAGTTTCTTAAAGACAAGGATGATCCGGAGAAGCTGCAGAATTTTGTCAACTCATGGCTTGCGGAGCCGTGGGAAGATACACAGCTCAAGACTAGCGAAGATATGGTGATGGAACGACAGACTGAGGTGCCTCAGTACGTGGTTCCGGAGTGGGCAAAGATGCTCACAGGAGGCGTGGATGTGCAGGAATCATCACTGTACTACACCATAAGAGCCTGGGGAGATTACACAACCTCACAATGCATTGCTCATGGCCAAGTGCTTAGCTTCCGGGATATCGAGAATGTCATGAATCTCGAATACGAGAAGGAAAACGGAACAAGATACATCGTAAACATGTGTCTCATCGATTCCGGATATCAGCCTGATGATACATATGATTTTTGCCTTAATAACTCGGATTGGGCGTTGCCTGTCAAGGGCGCATCAAATCCGATGAACGATAGATACAAGATATCTAAGATCAACAAAGAGGGTAGTAAAGCCTACGGGATGCAGTTAGTAATCGTTGACGGTGATCAGATAAAAGACTCAATAGCCGCCAGGATGAAACGTCCAAATGGCACAGGCTCATGGATGGTCTATAAGGATACCGACAGCAACTATGCAAGGCAGGTCACAGCAGAGCAAAAGATCACCGTCAAAAAGGACGGTACCTTGAAATCTCACTGGGAACCTAAAACCTCGCACGCAGACAACCACTATCTGGATTGCGAGGTTTATGCGATGGTTGCCGCTGAGATGTGCGGAGTGAGATCTCTGCACCTGCAGGCTCAGGAACCTGAGACAACAAAGGTACAAGAGACGCAGCAGGCGTCAAGTGGGAATGATTCCGGATGGATGGCCGGAGTAGGCGAAAACTGGATGGAAGGAGGTTAAAAATGGCAGTTGATAATAATGCCTTAGGGGCTACACCACAGGAACAATTAAAAACCGTGAATGAAGCTATCTCCTCGATCCTTATCGGAGGGCAGAGTTACAAGATAGGTTCTAGATCGCTGACAAGAGCAGATCTGGCACAGCTCAGAGCTATGAAAAGGGAGCTTGAAGCCGAGGCAGTACAGGAACGTTCTGATCTGTTCGGCGATACTTACGTAGGAATATTTGATGGGAGATAAGCTATGGCGAATTGGTTAGACAATGTGATCGGATGGATATCTCCGGAAGCAGGATACAAGAGACAAGCATATAGAAAAGCTCTGCAGCTCCAGAAAGCTTATGATGCCGGAACTTATTCCAAGCAGAATCAGAACTGGAGAGTATTTAACGAATCTGCAGAAGTAGAAGATTCGTGGAACAGAGACATCGTAAGAGCAAGAGCGAGAGATCTCGAAAAGAATTCAGACGTTATGAACTCCGTCATAGGAGCCTATAAACGTAATGTATTCGGTCGGGGATATCGCTTAAGAGCCATGACAGGTGATGGAGAGATAAGCACAAGCCTTGAAAAGGCATGGCTCAAATGGTGTAAAAAGCGGAATTGTGATGTTACTGGGACGCAGAACCTCGACCAGATGCTCCGCATGTGCATCGAGCGAAAAAAAATCGATGGCGGCATCATCCTCCTGAAACGTTATACGAGCGATGGGTTCATACCATTCCAGCTTCAGGCGCTTGAAGTTGATGAGCTGGATACACTGGCAACGGAACCTTCACAGAAGGGAAACAAGGTTGTAGGTGGCATCGAGTACAACCCATGGAATAAGCCGGTAGGGTACTACTTCCGGAGATACTCGACAGATGGTTTCACGGTGGAGAATACGGAATTTGTGGAAGCAAAGGACGTTATATTCATGTATTCAAAGCGCAGGCCCTCGCAGATACGCGAGATGTCTGATATGTCTCCGACCATCACAAGGATAAGGGACATAAATGAGTTTATACAGTCAGTATCAGTGAAAGAGCGTGTGCTTGCCTGCCTTTCGGTGTTCATCAAACGTGCGGTACCGCAGTCCTTAGGACGATCAAATCCATCGGACGGCGGGAACGGAGAAAGATATCAGGGCAAGATGCTCACTCCGGGTATGATCCAGTACCTTAATCCGGGGGATGAAGTTCAGACAGTTATACCTGCAGGAGCCGCTACCGATGCGACTCAGTTCGTTAAGCAACAGATGCGTATGACTGGTTCCGGACAGGGCCTTTCATACGAAACTGTATCAAGAGATATGTCGGAATCGAATTATTCGTCTGCAAGGCAGGGAATAATCGAGGATGAGATGACATACCAGGAAGATATCGAGATGCTCACGGATGCTCTGGATGAGATTTATGAGACGTTCGTCATATCCTGCGTGTTGTCCGGAAAGGTTCAGATCAGGAACTTCTGGTCAGACAAAGAGACATATCTCGAACATAAATGGATAAAGGCTCCCAAGAAGTGGATTGATCCGGCCAAAGAGGCGAATGCTAACAAGACAGCACTTCAGACCGGTGAAAAGACATTTGCAGAGCTTGCATCCGAGAACGGCAGAGACTGGAAGGAGCAGATCGATGAGATGGCAGAGATTCAGGAATATGCCGAACAGAAAGGTGTAGTAGTAGGAGGGATAATCAGTGGAAACGCGAAGTAAGGAGAAAGAAAAGAAGCAGCGCCTTGAACGAACGTTTGCCATAACCACCCGGGCGGTGGACGAGGAAAACAGAACTGTAGAACTTTCTTTCAGTTCTGAGGAGCCTTATCAGAGATGGTGGGGCACAGAGATACTCGATCACTCAGAGGGTTGTGTAGACCTGACAAGGCTTCAGGAAATCGGATGCGTCCTGTTCAACCATAACAGGGACAAGGTCATCGGAAAGCCGCTGAGCGTGTCTATTGAGAACAACAGAGGTATCGCAAAGGTACAGTTCGATGAAGACGAAGAGTCGGATATCATCTACCAGAAGGTCAAAGGCGGTTCGCTCAAGGGCGTGTCCGTAGGCTATACGGTAGACATCTGGGAGGATATAGCAGCAAACAAGAAGTCTGCAGACGGAAGATTCACAGGCCCGGCATCCGTGGCCAAGAAGTGGATACCGTTTGAGATATCCATCGTTTCCGTTCCGGCTGATACGACAGTCGGAGTAGGACGTTCCGAAGAGGAACAGGGTAATACAGGGAGATCGCTAGGCTACTTCAGCCGGCAATTTCAATACAATCAAAATATTTTTTCAAACGGAGGAAAAAGAAAATGACTAGAGAACAGTTACTTGCACGTCAGCAGGAACTTCTCGACGCAGCGCGGGCTGAGCAGCGAGATCTGACACCGGAGGAGCAGGCTCAGTTCGATGAATGCCAGAGACAGCTTGATGCTATGGGAGCACCTGAGAACAACAATCCTAACATGGGACAGAGAAATCTCGGTGGAGACGATAACGGCTCCGGTGCACGTCCTGATGACAGCGAAGCAGCCCAGAGAGCTGTAGCGGCAGAGAGACAGAGAGTTGCAGAGGTCACAGAGCTCTGCAGATCATTCGGAATTGATGCGACTCAGTATGTGAATAATGGTTCCACCATTGAGCAGACAAGAGCAGCAGTCCTTGAGGAACTTAAGAGGACACACGCACCTATAGGCGCAAGAGTGACACAGGATGAGGGTGATAAGTTCAGAGCGGCAGCAGCCGACGGACTTGCAATGAGATCCGGTGTGGCTGTAACAAATGCTGCTGAAGGCGCCGAGTCCTTCCGCAACATGGACCTTCGCTCACTCGGACAGGAGTGTCTTATCAGAGGCGGTATGGATTCCATGAGAGTGCGTTCAATGTCTTCTGACGAGGTCTTCAATGAGCTCACAAGACAGGCTTTCAATCCGACATCTGCATTCCCTGCGATCATGGATGCAGCAGTAAATAAGTCAGTAGTTGAGATGTATCAGCATGCACCTACTACCTTCCAGCTCTGGGTGACAGAAGGCTCAAAGAGCGACTTCAAGGAGACTAAGGACCATGAGTACGTGATCAACTCTGTGGGTGATTTCGATGAGGTTCCTGAGAACGGAGAGCTCAAGAACTCAAAGATTGACACAGAGCTTCTTCCTTCATCAAAGCTCAAGACCTATGGCAAGCAGTTTACTATGACAAGGCAGGCATTTATCAATGATGATATCGGTCTTGTCACACGTATGCCTGGTCTTTATGCAGTAAAGGCAAAGAAGACTATCGATAAGCTTGTTTATAAGACCATCTTCGATAACAAGAAGATCTTTGATGGAAAGACTCTTTTCCATGCAGATCACCATAACGTTATTGCACAGGGAACAGCTCCTACAGTTGCATCCATCCAGAAGATGATCCTCACTATGCAGCTTCAGAAGGACCAGTTCGGAGAGCCTATCTATGTTATACCGAGACACATCGTTGTTCCTGTAGGTTACGGATTCGATCTTTACACAATCCTTCACTCTGCTCAGACTCCGGGAACAAACAATAATGACAAGAACGCTCTTGCAAATCTGAGCTATCCTCTTGACGTTATTGAGTCACCACAGCTCAACGCTATGGCTGAAGCAAATGCAATCCCTTGGTTCATGGTTGCAGATCCTCTTTCAGCTCCATCTGTCGGTGTTGATTACCTGAATGGTAAGAAGACTCCTACAGTAAGACGTATGGAGGCAGCAGGCACCCTTGGATTTGTATGGGACGTATATATCGATGCAGGTATCTGGGTACGTGATTTCCGCGGTATCGTAAAGAACCCGGGTGTTGCTCTCAGCATCTGATGAGAAAGGAGAATGAATATGTCAGCAAGTTATCTTCAGAGAGGTGAAGCTCTCGACTACCCTAATGCGACTGGTGAAAAGATTGACGCAGGAACAGTCGTAGTTCTGACAGCCGGAAAGGCAGGAAGAATCGGTGTAATCGGTACTGATATTCCGGATGGTGAGGTCGGAAGCGTACATGTTGCAGGAGTATTTGAGATGCCTAAGTCTAGTTCCAATGCGCTCACACTCGGCGAGGCGGTTTACTGGAACGGTACCGGCATCACTGAGGCAGACAATAATGGTGAGGAAACACCAACCTACTACCCTGCAGCGGGATATGTTGCATCAGCTGCAGCAGCAGGTGACAGCACGGTCGCTGTCAAGATCGGATGAGCCTATGTTGATAGCGAAATCAACGATCTTTTATCATAACCATCAGTATCTTCCGGGGGATGAACTCCCGGAAGACTCTGAGGAGAAGAGTAAGTGGATAGAATGTGATTCTGCATACGAGGTAAAAGAGCCGGTGAAAAAACCGCCTAAAGCCAAAAGAAGGTCCGCAAAGTCGGGACTGGAAGGAAAGGCGGCAGGAAATCTCGAATCTGACGATAACCTCGTAGGGCAGATACCGGACAATCCGGTAAGAAAGAGAAAGTAATGGGATTTAAGGAGCAGTTATTCAAAGATATCGGAAATGTGTTCATGAATCCTTCGGAATTCGGTGAAAACCACACCGTAGACGGAAAGATCATGAATGTCATCGTTGACAACGCTGAGATCATTGAGCGGTCAAAGAAGCAGGCAGACTCAGGACGAGTCCAGGGAATCTTCGAAAGACAGCTCCTTTTTTATGTCTCGAGAGCCGATATCGGGAAGCTCCCGGCCGTAGGAAGAATGATGGACTTCGACGGAAAGAAGTACCGCGTCGAGGATGCGGTTGACGAAGGAGCGGTCTACTCCATCACGTTAGGAGCTCTCACATCATGAGTGTAAATATCAGATTCAGCCTGAATGAAAGCGCTGTAAATGACGTTATTTCAAGGCTTAAAAATATATCCGGAAAGTCCGAGGAGTCTGTATTCAAGAAAGCCGTAAACGAAACAGCCAAGTATGCAAGACGGGAGCTTTCAAAAAAAGCAAAACGCGTGTACGCATCGCCTCAGTCTGATGGTATCTACGAAAGAGCCATCATCAAAAAAGCAACAGTAGGAGATCTCGGTGCAGAGGTTGATTTCGGAAACCAGCAAAGAGTGCCCAGCATCCTTAAGTTCCGGGCAGAACCGGAATCGACTCCTACAGTGTTCACGTCGCAAAATGTGAGAGTTAGGAAGATAGGAAACGGATACAGGTATCTGGGAAAGCAGAAGTCCTACAACGTCCGGTCATCTCAGTGGAGATCGGGCGGAATGACAGCCTATAGGGGAGCGTTTATCGCCACAATGGGATCCGGAAGAAAAGGAATGTTTATTCGTACCGGACAGAAAACGGCTAGTGGCAAGGATAAGCTCCGTCAGATTTTAGGTTCGACCGATAGAGCCATGGTCAGAAATGAAAAGGTTTATCCGGAAGTAGCACCAAAGATCAGCGAAAGGCTCAATGAGCAGGTGCAAAAGGCGCTTGCGAAGGCACTGGGAGGGCGATAAATGGAAATGAATACAAGAGGAAGGGTTCCGGCTTTCCTGCAGATGTCTCTGGCAGAAGAGATACGCAGGATAACAGCAGGAATGACCTTCAAGCAGCCAAGAAAGGCAGAAAGAATCCCTCTTCAGGTCTTTGAACAGGCTCTGCCGATTCCATCCGCAAGCAATGAAGCTGTAGAAGAGGAGTCCATAGCATATGTGGAGGAAGAGGCAGAGGAAGCTATATTCAAGTGTCCCTGGTGTGTAGTAAGGATTGATTCCGGTAGCATTCAAGGGCCGAATGCAAACGTAGAGGTGCTGGTGGGGATTGAATTCGGAATATTCGACGATGATCCCAAAAATCAGGGTCACTACGATGTTGAAAACCTCATATGGAAGGTCTATGAGCGCTTCGCAAAGGATCCTATCCTTGCAAAGCAATACACCTGCCAATGTGATTTTAAATTCGGACACCAGGATTCCGATACTAATCCCTATTATTTCGGCGCCATATCCATGACATTTGAGTATCCGGGAATACAGAGAGAAAGCGGAGGAATATATCTGTGAGTAAAAAAAGAACATCAGCTGCAGCAGCTGAAACAATAAATACAGCCCAGAACGAAGTCGAAGCCGTGATGTATATAGGCCCGTCTTTCAAGGGCGTAACAAGCAGGACGATATTCAGAAACGGCCTGACACCTCAGCTGGAGGAAGCAGTCGGCAAGACACCGGCAATCAAGCTTCTGATCGTCCCTATATCTAAGTTAGCAAAGGCACAGCTTGAGCTGGCAGATAAATCATCTGCAAGAGCGACCGCTTATGCCGTTGCACTAAAAGCATACACATAAAGGAGGAAGTAAGTTATGTCTTACAATCATAAGAATTCCACGAGAGAAGTCTCCACACAGCTGACCACTCCTGTCGTGGCAACGGCAGGTCTTCAGGTCGTAATCGGTACAGCTCCGGTAAATCTCGCAGAGAATCCAATGGCTGTGACAAACAAGCCAGTCATCGCATACAGCTTTACAGAGGCTTCAAAGCTTCTCGGCTATTCCGATGATTTTGCGGATTACACACTTTGCCAGTCAATGGATGCATCATTCAGAGTGTTTTCTGTCGCTCCGATCATCTTTATCAATGTACTTGATCCGACAACTCACACAAAGAGCTATACAGGCTCAGCCGTTGCCATTACAGACGGTGTGGCTACCATCAAGAGCAAGGGCATCCTTCTCGATACACTTGCATTAGAGACTACAGCAGATCCGGCTGTGAAGCTCACTAAGGACGAGGACTATCTGGCATCTTTCGATTCCGAGGGAAATGTGCTTATCACAATCCTCGATACAGCCAAGACCACAGGACTTACAGCTGTAAATGTTACAGCAACACAGCTCGACCCGACAAAGGTAACAGCTGCAGACATCATCGGCGGATATGATGCTCTTACAGGCAAGGATTCAGGTCTCGAGGTTATCAGACAGATCTATCCTACACTTGGACTTGTTCCGGGTCTTATCCTCGCTCCGGGATGGTCACATATCCCGACTATAGCAGCCGCAATGAAAGCAAAGTGCGAGGATATCAACGGGCTTTTCACTTGCGAGAGCGTCATCGATATGAGCACTGTGACAACAAAGGTTTACACAGGACTCAAGACTGCAAAAGAAACTCTCGGAATAATCGACAAGCACGCAATCCTGCTCTGGCCAAAGCTTAAGCTCGGCGATAAGGTGTATTATTTTTCAGCGCTTTGGGCGCCAATGACAGCCTACTGTGATGCTGAGCATGGAGATGTGCCTTATAAGTCTCCATCAAATGAGCTCCTCAGCGTATCTGCAGCAGTCCTCGAAGATGGTACAGAGGTCATCCTTGATAACGACCAGGCAGCTCTTGTCAATTCCTACGGTATCGTTACCGCAATCAATGACCAGGGCTGGAAGGCATGGGGAAACAACACATCCATCTTTCCTACATCAACGGACCCGAAGGACAGATGGATCGCATGCCGCCGGATGATGTCATGGTATCGTAATCACTTTATCCTTACATACAAAAGTAAGGTTGACGACCCGATCAATCCAAGACTCGTCGAAGCATTAGTGGATTCCGAGAATCAGTATCTCAATTCCCTCTCATCCTCAGGTTCAATCGCCGGAGGAGAGATCAGCTACAGCGAAGCTGACAATCCGCCTTCAAAGATCCTTAATGGAGAGGTGCACTTCGGAACAAAGATTGCATTCTACACACCTGCAGAGTGGATTGAGAATGTCATCGAGTTTGATCCTACACTGCTTCGTAACGCGCTAACAGGAGGTAATGAATAATGGCAAATAAGATCACAGCCTCAATGATCCCTGAGGTATTAAACAATTTCAAAGTATACAACGGCGATGGAGATGAGTATCTCGGAATCACAGGTGAGATGTCCATGGCGGAGCTTAATGCAATTACGGCATCCATCAGCGGTGCCGGAATGTCAGGCACTTACGATGTCCCGGTAGTAGGTCATTATGACTCTATCTCACAGGTGATCCCTTTCCGTGTGCTCGAAAAGAGCGCAGCATCGATCATGAACACCATGAAGGTGGCAAGACTCAATATCAGAGGAGCTATCCAGTGCACAGATAAGGGCACCGGAGTTTCCGAGATGGTGGGATTCAGATATGTCTGCGGTGGCAGATGCACATCATTCAATCCCGGCACAGCTCAGCCCGGACAGCCCATGAATAGCTCTGCAACCATCAATGCGACCTACATCCTTGTCGAGGTAGGCGGTGAGAAGATCATTGAGATCGACAAGCTTAACAATGTGTGCAGGATTGACGGTGTCGACCTGTTGGAGCAGGTAAGACGTCTCTGCTGATAAAGTGAGGTAAAAAGGTTATGAAAAAGAATGTTGAGAATACAGGCAAAGGAGTCGCTGAAAAGGCGGCTCCTTCGTCTTTAAATGAAGAGCAGAAAATCAAGGAGATGATGACATTTAAGTTATCAAAACCTTTTAAATATGACGGTGAGGAAATCACCGAGATAGATATGAGTGCAATGCTTGACCTATCAGCAGGCGATCTTGTGCAGATCGACAGAGAGATGTTGAGACTCGGATACACCGGGACAAGGTATGAGCTGACAAGACAGTATGCCATGCTGGTAGCGGCAAAATGCATGCATAAGCCGGGAGACTTCTGCGACAGAATGGATGCAAGAGACTCCATCAGGCTCAAAGAGTATGTAGTGACTTTTTTCTACGCCACAGTCTAAATCCGGGCGAATTAGACATCATAAGGCGGATAATCGCCCTGATATCTCTTAAGACAGGAACGTCTCTGCAATATCTTTACGACATGCCGATAGACGAGCTGGATGCGCTGACAAAGAGCATCCTTGATGTCAATAAGAGAAAGAAAAAGAAATAGTCAGTGAGGAGTTTGAGAAATGGCAGACAGTAAATATAAGCTTGCCCTGCAGATCGTCGGTATGGTGGACGCATCACTTGGCAAATCAGTTCAGTTGACAAAAAAACAGATGCGAGATCTTGCCAAAGCCGCAGCAGATGCATCGAATAAGACTGTATCAGTGTCAGAAGCATTTCAAAAAGCTTCTCCTGGCATTGATACTATGTGGGGAGGCCTGACAAAGGCAGCAGGCACAGCAATGCAGGCCATGGAAGCGGCAGCAGGACTCACATCTGTCGCAGGACTTGCGGCTATAAAGACAGGCTCAGAATTTGAGTCAGCCATGTCGTCATGGGCAGCCACGGCGTCGGCAACAGAAGCTCAGTTCGAACAGGCGAGACAGGCGGCCATGGAAATGGGAAGAACAACATCAAAAACCGCCACAGAGTCCGCTAATGCCCTCGAATACATGGCATTGGCCGGATGGTCGGTTGAAGACTCAATTAAGGGCCTTCCCGACGTTCTGAGACTTTCCGAAGCCACAGGACTGGAGCTTGCAAGGACTTCCGATCTCGTTACGGATTCGATGTCAGCGACGGGTGAAACCGTGGATGATCTCACAAGGTTCTTAAATGTTGCGGCTCAGGCAAACAATAAATCAAATCAGACTGCCGAAATGCTCATGGAGGCATGGATAGGAGTCGGCGGTACCATGAAAAACCTCAATGTCCCAATAGAAGAATCTGCGACAGCCCTGGGAATACTCGCCAACAGGGGTATCAAGGGTTCAGAAGCCGGAACCGCACTGAATGCCGTAATGGTCAATCTGACCACCGGATCAGGAAAAGCAGGAAAGATGATGGCCAAGCTGGGAATCTCAGCATTCAACAATGACGGCTCATTCAAGGGACTCAAGCAAACTCTCCTGGAAGTGAACGAAGCAGTGAGTGGAATGAGCGACGAAGAAAAGAACCTCGCACTTTCTGCTCTTGGCGGAAAACAGCATATTGATGCGCTGAATGACCTTTTATCAGGCTTGAACACCACAGCTGCAGACGGAAAGATAGAGTGGGATTCCCTTGCAGATGCTCTCGAGCATAGCGATGGTGCACTTGAAAAGATGGCGGCCAAGAAGATGGACAACCTCCAGGGCGACATGAAGATAGCCACATCGGCAATGGAAGACGACCTTATCCGCCTTTATGACACCTTCAAGGATCCTCTGAGAGAAGCTGTCCAGACAGGAACACAGTATATCTATCAGTTTGGTGATTATCTCGAGAATACAGTATCAAAGGCTATCCCGACTGTAAGAAGAGAGCTCCTGGACGGCAAGGATGCACTCCTTGAATTTACGGATCCTCTTATTGCAACAGGTAAGTGGCTCATTGATAACGGGGATAAGACTGTAGGTGTGATTGTAGGCATAGCTACAGCTATAACCACACTAAAAGTCGCAAAAGAAGTCAATAACGCATTAATGGGACAGAATGGAATCATGGCTTTTGTCACAGCGATGGGATCAAATCCTGCCGTGATGGCGATAGGAGGACTTACAGCCCTTGCAGGAGCTGTGGCAGGTATCTATACGGCCGAAAGAATAGCTGCAAAAAAAGCAGAAAAAGCGAACCTCGCAGAGCATTTCGGCACCATGACATTATCGCTCACAGAGCTTAAAGATGTAGCGACGGATATCCTCGGCAGAGGTGTTATTCAAGACCTTTCCAATTCGATGGAAGAGCTGGGAAAAGTCTCTGATATATCCAAAAAACTGAAAGATACGCAGAAAGTCATCGAGAAGATGACATGGAAAGTAAATTCGGGAGTGGTTCTTAACGACACAGAGAACGCAAACCTGAAATCAGCTATAGAAACCCAGGTTAAAGAAAGCTTGAATCTGGTTGAACAGGCTAGATATACCGCTCATGTTTCGGTAAAAGCAATGTTCGGGGACGAAAGCGAAACCGGATCCAATCTGTTGACGGAACTAGATGGTTTATATGACAGCATCAACGCAGAAGTTTCGGCACTGGGAGAAAAGTTAGGAAAAACGTATAGCGATGCGATGGAAGACGGCATCCTCGACACGGATGAAGCTAAGCTTATTCAGGAACTGCAGGAGCAGCTTGCGAATATTACAAATCAGGTTGCGCAGGCTCAGTCAGAGGCACGTCTCCAGCGTATTCAGCTATCATATTCGGGCAAAGAACTGGATGCAGATACATTCATGAATCTGCAGAAAGAGATATCAGATCAGATAGCTGAGCAGAGTCAAAACTACAATTCTGCATATGAGTATGAATTAGGCGCTTTAAATATCAAGCTTAATAGAGGAGAAATTTCGCAAGAATCATATGATTCGTTAAAGAAAAGTCTCGATGAACAGTTAACAGCAAATCTTGATGCGTTAAATCAAAAGGGCTTCGATTATTCCATGGATACGATTATGGAATCTTATAAGTCTGAGGTAGATGAATTTGCTGAAAAGGTTCCTGACATTTTGAATGAAGCGTTACAGAAAATGCAGGGTGGCACTGATGGCATCGAGGCATTTTCGGGAACTGATCTTGTAAACTCATTTGGTGTTGATGAATCTACCAAGGACGCAATCAACACTCTACTTGATGAGATGCAGCCTCAGATTGATGAGATGCGAAGCAAGGCCAAAGAATTTGAGGATGCAGGGAAAGAGATTCCGGCATCTCTGCAGAAGGGTCTCAAAGATGTCGAAACTCTGGAAGCACTGGGCGGAGATTTTGAAGCAATATATAAAGTCCTCGATACGGCGATAGCTGAGAACAGCGAATATGAAAACACTCTGTCACAGTTAGAGAAGCAGGGCGCTATGATACCGCAGACACTGAGCGACTCTATGCGGAGCCGTAAAGATGAAATAGACAGAGCTGCAAGGCAATTAAGAACAGATGCAGCGGCAAGTTTAAAAAATGAATTCAGTGCGCCGTTCGATGTATCTGCGAACGTAAACGTGAATTTTAGGCCGATATCGACCGTATTAAGCTCGGAATCGATGAGCAAAACCGGAATCAAACACAATGCCGAAGGCTCCATCGTCAGAAGTCCCATCCTGTCATGGATAGGTGAAGGCGGAGACGATGAGGGAATCATCCCTATCAACAGATCACAGCGTGCAGCAGATCTCTATAACCAGGTAGGACAGGAGCTTGCGGCAGCAGGCAACACCGGGATAAACTCCAGTGCTAACGTGACATATGCTCCGGTCATAAACATTAGCGGAAATGCTGATGCCGAGATAGTCCAGCAGGCTGTTAAATCCGGATACAACGAATTCAAGCAGTACATGAGCAGGTTTATGCGTGATAGTGTAAGGCTCGGGTATTAAGGAGGTATAAATGGCAAAAGAGGCGTCAATATACATTACTATAGCCGGAGATACATGGGACAGCATCGCATATAAGGTATACGGCAACGAAGAATTCTGCGACAAGATCATGGATGCTAACAGAGATAGACTGGATATGCTTATTTTTCCTGCAGGAATTGAATTGACAATCCCACACAGGGATACATTTACAGGATCCAATGTGAACACGGATTTTCCGGATTGGAGGAGTGTCTTAAATGGCTGAATCAAGAAGGATAATCCCTCTCGTTTATTATGATGGGAAAGAGATAGGTCTGACGGACAGGATCGAAAGCCTGGAATATACGGATAATGATCAGGGCAAGTCTGATGAGGTACAGCTCACATTTGCGGGCGGTGCCTCTGATTGGCTTCGGATGGGTACAGAGATCGAGAAAGAGCATAATCTGGAAGTGCTTATGACATTCACCCATTGGAACAGTCCGGGAAGCTTCGACAATTACCATGTGGGTAATTTTACCGTCGATGATATAACCTTTTCGGGCCCTCCGAGTGTGGGAGTGGTTAAAGGTATATCGATTCCGGCATCCTCCGGCTTTCAAACGGTCAAAAAGTCTCAGACCTGGAACAATGTATCGATAAAACAGATTGCCATGGAGAAGATGGCAGAATACGGCATGACAGCCTTGTTTTACAACGCAGAGGAGACCATCCTCGAAGTAGTGGAACAGGCTGAACAGACGGATTCAGAGTTTTTATACGACCTCTGCAAGCAGCAGGGGCTTTTCATCAAGATTTATAAAGTCGGCTTCGTAATATTCGATAAAAAGATTTATGAGTCAAGAGGCGTGAAAACAACATTTCACCCGAAGGACATCGAATCCTATACATGGAATTCCACCCTGGTCGGAACATATACAGGAGCGACTATTGCATATACTAATACGGATGCGAAAAAGAACACTTCCGTAGCAAAAAAGGAAAAAGCGGCACAAAAGGCGGCCAACGCTCAATATAATGTCACAAATTCCTATAACGCCGGCAAGATCGAGGCGGCGGCTAACAACAAAATGATCACTGTTACGGTCGGAGAAGGACCGAGGATACTGCAGATAAATGAGCATTGCGAGAATGAGTATGAAGCAAGAGCGAAGGCAGTGGCAAAGCTTAACGAGGAAAACGAGAAAGCTGTGACCATTGAATTCACCACCATACTAAACTCCGATGCTTATTTATTTGCAACAAACAATTTCCAGATCGAAGGAATGGGCAGGATGAACGGTAAATATTTCTGCACTTCCGTGACTCATTCTTTCACCGGCTCCGGACATCAGATGACAGTAAAGGGATACAAGATATTTAACAGACTGTAAGGAGGGGAACATGAAACAGGGCTCAGAAGTGAGAATCGGATATATATCCTCATACAATGCAGGGACAGGTAAAGCAAAAGTGTTCTATCCTGACAGACTTGGCCAGGTCACGCAGGAAATGAGCATCTTTGCACCATTTGGGATATCTCAGATACCGATGCCGGATGATCAGGTGCTTGTGCTCCATCTGTCAAACGGACAGGAAGCAGGATTGATTATCGGAAAGACAGTCGGGACAGGTGCCGCGATGGCCGCAGCAGGTGGAGACATTACCATAGCCGGGACAGCCGGGAGCATCACACTGTCCGATCTCATAAAGATAAAAAATAAGGTACTGTGAGGTGAAGGATGAAGATTGGAAACTGGGGAAGCGGACTTAAGTTCCAGACGTCTGATAGCAGGGTTTTGACTTTCCAACGTATGACGAGAAGCTTGTCGGTCAATACAAATAAGCACAAAGTCCTGGGCGGTAAAAAGCCGAGGCTTGAATTCGTGGGTCCTGATCTGCAGACTGTATCATTCACAATGGAACTGAACGCTCTGCTGTGCAAGCGTCCGAGAAAGGTAGAAGAAACACTTTTCCAAAGGGCTTCAAACGGAAACCACTATCCGCTTGTGATAGGTGGCCGTGTGATCCTGAAGCAGGCCATCATAACGAAGATATCATCGTCTTATGATGTTGTGCTGAAAAAGGGAGAAATCTACTCGATGAAGATAGATGTGACCATGAGTGAATACAACTAAGGAGGGGATATGCAATTCAATTTCATTTCAGAACAGGAATCTGAAGAGATAAACGATATATTGTGGTGTCTCCGGAATTTGTTCAGCGTGCCGGAGGGCTCGATGCCACTCGCAAGAGGGCTGGGGCTTAAATGGTCAGTGCTTTCGGATGTGCCGGAAGATCTCGAAAACGACTTTGCCACAGATCTGGTCGAAAAGGTGCAGACATTTGAACCAAGGGTCGAGGTCCTTAATGTGGAATTTACCCATGATACCGACAACGGAGCGGCTACGTGCAACGTGGAAATACATCTTGTAGATAGCGAGACAGAGGAGGAAGAGGAAAATGAGTAGTTCGAATTTGGCATCGATAGACGAATATCCTGATGTGTCGTTTATCGATAACCTCACCATGCAGACGCTGGAAGACAACATGGTCAAGTGGTTTATGGATAAGCGTAAAGAGCTTACCGGAAAGAGCATAACGCTGGGGGAAGCTGATGATCGCAGACTCATGTTAAAAGCAGGGGCTTATTACATATACCAGGCTTTTATGTGCACTGATAACGCAGGAAAAATGGGACTGCTTAAGTATGCGACAGGCAGTTATCTGGATAATCTCGGAGCTCTTAAAGGTGTATCAAGATTAAGGGCAGCAGGGGCAACCACCACTCTAAGGTATTCGCTGAGCGCGGCAAGAGAATCAGCTACAGGAATACCTGCAGGCAGCAGGGCCACATCCGGAGACGGTGTGTACTTTGCAACAGATGAGTATGCGGAGATACCCGCAGGAAGCTTATATGTTGACGTGCAGGCGACCTGTGAGACACCGGGAACATCCGGAAATGTTTACGGAGTAGGTGAGATCAGTAAGATGGTCGTCGGAATACCGTTTATTAATACGGTGGAGAACATCACAAAGCCAGAGAAAGGGCGAGACATTGAAACGGATGATGAGCTAAGGGAGCGGATATACCTCGCTCCGGAAAGCTATACGTCGGCTGGCTCTAAGGGTGCCTACGAATATTACGTAAGAGAATATGATCCGACCATAAAGGATGTTTACATCACATCACCAAGCGCGAGGGTAGTGGAGATCAGATGTATCCTGGCTGACGGAGCCATACCTGAAACTGAGTACATCAATGGTCTTACGGATTATCTCAACCAGGATGATGTGAAGATGCTTACAGATCATGTGGTGGTAGAAGCTCCTGAGACAGTGAGCTATAGCCTTAACTTTACTTACTACATTAATCAGTCCGACAGAGCAAAGGCGGAAACGATACAGGCTGCAGTAAATAAGGCAGTTGACGCTTATAAAAAATGGCAGTGCACAAAGATAGGCAGAGACATTAATCCGGATTACCTTGTGCAGCTCGTGAAGGAAGCCGGGGCTAAACGTGTGGTGATCACATCACCAGCTTTTACTATCATTCCTGTTGACTCCGTAGCGGCGATAAGTTCGCAGACTGTGACATACGGAGGGCTTGAAAATGATTAAATACGAGGACGGGGAATTTCTCGATCTGCTTCCTTCATTTTTTAAAGAAAAAGAGGACTTTGCGGCGATATCTTATGCATTCAAGATGGCTATAGCGTCGCTCATCATGGGACAGAAAGAGACAAAGCTTTATGCAGATATAGATAAGGTTCCGGAAGACATCCTGGACCTTATGGCACTGGAGAGCAAGGCTCCATACTACTCCGAGGATTTACCGATAGAGCAGAAAAGGGAACTTGTTAAAAACGCTATCCTGTGGCGTGAAAAAGCCGGAACAAAAAGCGCTGTCCAGGATCTTATCAGGACGCTTTTCGGAGTAGGCGAGGTTATTGAGTGGTATGACTTTGAAGGAGGACCGGGAACACCCGGAGAATTCGATATCATTACATCTGCTCCGCTGACACCGGAGCTTTTTTCAAAATTTACACAGATCATCGATCAGGTCAAAAACGAATCCTCCCATCTCAGGAGGATCCAGACTGCCCGCGAGATCGATGGAAATCTCTACCTCGGAACCGGAGTGATTGCATCCCCGAGATACGTGGTCACTCAGCTGATAAGCGACCAGGTAGATATAAATGGAAATGCTCTCGGAGCTGCCGCAAATACCGGCACACCTCGAGTAATCATAATATAAAAAAGGAGGACAGACATGGAATTTAATCCATCAGTTATCACCGAAGAGGGTCAGGCGCTGATAGCAGCAGCTCTGGCCGGAGACATTAACATCGTGTTCACGAAGATCGTGACGGGTGACGGGACACATTCACCGGCCGAGGATCTGAGCCAGCTAACTGAGCTCACAAGTCCGAAGCAGGAGTTCCCTCTGACCGCGAAAGAAATTTTAAACAGCAGCACGATCCACCTGAAGTACATCGTTTCGAATGTAAATCCGGACGGCACACCGCTTACGGTAGGCTATTATATCCGGGAACTGGGGCTCTATGCGAAATCAGACCAGGAAGGGGCAGAAGAGATACTTTATGCTGTGGCTACAGCGGTGGATGGATCAGCTGACTGGCTCCCGCCTTACAACGAGTTGCAACCGTCCACTATCACGATGGACTGGTATACGGCTGTAGGAAATGCGGCCAGCGTTACTTTGGAGACGCCAAACAGGACATACATTTACGATGACAGTACTACAGACAAGTATGTCATCGGCATAAACAACGGACTTTTATATTACGAGGAGGTTAATGAATGAGCAGAGTATATATAGCAGATAAGGAGACATTAGACCAGGTAAATACAAAGGTCTCGGCAATCCTTGCCATTGAGCAGGATGAGGACGTTTATGGATTTATAGAGCACATGGATGTGCTTTCGCCTGAAAACAGGATCGAATACATCGGTCTCAACAAGAACTTCAGCCCGATATCAGTGACCATGGGCGGAGGTTTTTCTTTAGGCGACTGGGCCAATTTCCCTCTCCTTGTTAATAACAAGCCTTATATGGTAAAGAGCGATGGTAACGTTGATTATCAGCTATCAGAAACTGACTACACAAAGAAAGCAGACGGAGAAACGGCTTCCGATGTGGCGAATGCATCCTATGACGGAGGCGCTTTCTCATGGCTTCAGAAGATCTACAAGAAAGAATACATCGTAGGATCTGACAGATACGTTAAGTTTTCGCTGACTCCAAGAGATGGATACAAAGCAGTCGGATTTATCGATGACGGCAACAGAGAGCTCGAGGGCGTATGGCTCCCAATGTTCTACGGATATATTGACAGCAATTCAAAGATGCACTGCATATCAGGAACACAGCCAGCATACAACAATCAGACATCAGCAGAGAAGACAGCCATTGATAACTTCGGAGCACGTGCGAAGTTCTTCGGCGGTCCTATCGTTGAGACTATTCAGGATCTTCTCATTCTCTGGGGCAAGACATCTGATCTTCAGGCTAAATACGGCTATGGAAACTGCGAGGGTTATGATGCATCGCTCACACCTACAATGGGCGTAAAAGCCAATGCTGTAGTTGGTGGCGGTCAGTTCTATGGCACAGATGACCATAAGAGTCTTAACAAGATCCTCCACTCACTCGTGCTCGGAACCTACAACCAGTGGCAGAGAGATCCATACACCGTATGTGTAAACGGAAGAGTAAAGGTATCAAAGAACTATGCATATGATCTGACAGGAGCTGCATATACAGATACCGGAGTTCAGTATCCGAACTCCGACGGAGGATATCCTCATAAATATGCTTCGATTGATGGATTTGGAGCAGTACCGGTTTATCCGTTCAAGGGGTCTACTGCCACAGGCGGCTGCGACAGACTATGGGTGAACCACACGATCACGGCGGTCGCCCTTCGGTTCGGTAGTTGCAACGACGGTCTGGGTGATGGCCCGCGCACGCTCGTTCTGAACTTCGTTGCCTCGAATGCCTACTGGTACATCGGCGCCTCCGTCCTTCTGCTTCCACCTGTTGGTGCGTCACCGGACGCAGCATAAGGGGGACCGGGGGTCTTCCCCCGGAAAGCTTCCGGCATAAATTAATTAAAAAATTAAATAATAACAGGGGATAAAACCTGCGACACCTCGGGCGGTCGCCCTTCGGTTCGGTAATTGCAACAACGGTCTGAATGATGGCCCGCGCACGCTCAATCTGAACAACGTTGCCACGAATGCCAACTGGAACATCGGCGCCTCCGTACTCTATCAATAATGGATGAATGACGCAAATGCAGGTTTTATTCCTACACCACTGACGGTTGAAACACCGTTTATCCGCCATAATTGGTTAGGGGAGTGGAAATAAGTCCGATGCAGGACGAACGATAAAGCGGTCGCACCTATCGTTCGTAGGAGATAGAAGAAAAAATATCTTATAGGAGTAGAGTGAATGCGTCGTAACGACATAAAAATAATTACTGAACAGGGCGTAAAACAATACAAATATCTGTATCAACGCATGCTTGACAAGAGTGTCATAGAGAAAGCTTATCGGAAGTTAAGAAAAGGAAAAACCAAAAGAAAAGAGGTCCAATATATAGATGCTCATTTTGACGATGAAGTCGAGAAGATGCGTCTTATGATTTTAAACACTAAGCCGGTTCCGGTAGAACATCCGGAACTGGCATATAAGCCAAAACGCCGGACTCCGAAGATCATCACGGAGAAGGGCAAGAAAAGAAAGATCTATATGCCGGAGATTCACGAACAGTGGCTGCATCACATCATCATTATAATCCTGGAGCCGATTATAACAGCTACAGCTTATCGCTATTCGTGCGGCAGTTTCCCAAACAGAGGTGCTCATTACGGTAAAAGGCGGATTGAAAGATGGATACGAAAAGGAAAGAACATAAGGAACTTTCTTAAAATTGATATCCGGCATTTCTATGACAGTATTCGTCTGAGCGTCCTCATGAGAGAACTGGCCATAAGGATCAAGGATGATTGGTTTTTGTACATCATAGAAATATGCCTCTGGGGATTTAAGAAAGGCATACCTTTAGGTTTTTACATAAGCCAATGGCTTGCAAACTACATCCTGGAACCGCTGGACAGACTGATAAACAAGACGCTGGGATTCGATATCTTTGAAAGATATATGGATGACATAGTTATTTTTAATGATAACAAAAAGAAACTTCGTGAAGCATTGATTAAGATTATGAAAATGCTTGGACAGCGTTTTAGATTAAAACTAAAACGTAACTATCAAATATGTAAATTCTTATACATAAAAAAGAATGGAAAACCAATAGGACGAGCACTTGATTATATGGGATTTCTGTTCTGCAGAGATAAAACCCTGATGAGAAAGAGCATCATGATTACTGCAACTAGGTTGGCAAAACGACTCGGCAAAGCAAAGAAGTATGACAGAAGGTTCTATGACAAGCATCTAAGAGCAATGATCTCATATGTCGGATGGTTTAATTGTACAGATACATATAACTGCTATCTCGAATACATAAAACCATGCGTGAACATAGGAAAGATAAAGAGAATCATATCAAAAGTAGACAGGAGGAAGGAACATGAAGGATTGGAAAAAGGAACATTGTGCAGTGCAGCCTGAAGAACTGCAGCTCATTGCGGATGGCATCTACATGCAGAGGAGAAATATCCAGAAGGTAGAACACAAAGCAGATGAGTCATCAGGTACAGAAGCATACACAGAATGGGTATGTGAATGCCGCGAGATAAGTGTTGATGACTATCATATGTTGAAAAACATCGAGCAGATCAACACAGCGTCTGCGATAGACGCATACACACAGCAGCTGATTGAGGAGGGATTGTTATGAGAACACTTGTACAGAGCTTAAAGAGACTTTTTAACAAAGGTATCGTGGGAGAAGCGAAAATCCGTTCCATGACGGAAGAGGAAAAGATCACTGCCGCCGAGTATGAATACATCACCGGCAATCCTTACGTGGAGGAGTGATGGTGGAACTAAAAGATAACTTCAAATGTAGATATTACCGCGGCGATGGCAGGTGCGGAAGGGATGCGTGCAGATGTGCACCACAGAAATGCGATAAGCGCTATAGCTGTGTGCATTGCACATCTAACATTATTCCGCTGTCACAGGAGCCGTGTGCATCCTGTTACTTCAAGGACAAGGAAAGCATTAGGCAGTTCGCACTTCAGGCAGAAAAAAAGAAATAAAACCACAATGGGGGAGGAAATAATATGATCAAACAAAAATTATGCACACTAATAGGACTTATGGGAAGTGCTATAGCTTCGATGATGGGGGGATGGTCAGCGGCTTTAACGTATTTAATGCTTGCTATGATCGTTGATTATGTCAGTGGGCTGATTGTCGCAGGTGTTTTTCATAATTCACGAAAAACGAAGAACGGAGCACTTGAAAGCAGGGTAGGCTGGAAAGGCTTATGCAGGAAGGTATTTACGTTGTCGTTCATCGTGGTTGCAAGAGGCATAGATGTTTATCTGGGTGTTGATTATGTGAAAAATGCGGTAATAATTGGGTTTTTCACAAATGAAGTGATTAGCATAGTAGAAAACATGGGGCTTATGGGAGTGCCTATGCCAGCCATTGTGTCCAAAGCAGTAGACCTGCTCACATCTAAATCGAGCGAAAAAAGAGATAATAATAAAAAGATGTGAACATTTATTAAAACAGTGATTAGACGTAAGTCTTAATCATATATAACCATTGACCGCCTGTCACAGCAACGTGACGGGCATTTTTATTAAGGAGGCTAATTATGGCTGTAAAATCAATGAAAATCGTACCAAATGACAAGGGAGTTGATGAGGTAATCAACCCTAAGCACGTAAAGGTTAAGGCAAAAAATGAGCCGGAGATCGGAAAGGAGACCACCGAGAGCAATATGCCAAATGGCGATGCACCTAAAGGCAACTCAAGCGATACCGTACTTGGTCATTGATAAGGAGGTGATCCTATAAATCTCGGAGCTGTCCGTTAATCAGCGACATTATATCTTGTGTATTATCCCATGACCTGAATTATCAGGCATGGGATTTTTGCAATAATCATCATTTTGATAACGCTTTTTTCTCAAAAAATAACGTTTTTATTCAAAAACGGAAATGAATTACACTTTTTGATCGCAAAAAGTTCAATTCATCTCAAAAATGCCGCAACGATAATAAATGGGAAATCCATCTGTGAAAGCAACGAAAAAAGGCGACAATGGCAGTTTTCAAAAACTGCGAGTAATGGATAGGTGGGATTTTATCTATTATTCGCATGTAAAAAGTAATGATAAAAGTAATTACTTTTCGAATTTTAAGGAGCAGTCATGACGGACTCTTACGAAAGAAACTATGTTTGGAATTTTTTTATAAATAACGGATTAACACCTGAGGGTGTATCCGGACTTATGGGAAACCTTTACGCCGAGAGCGGAGTGGGATCTAAGGTTCTGGAAAATCTCTGCAGGAAGAGATACAGCGAGATAGGAATAATCTACACGGACAGCACTTATACAAATGCTGTAAATGATGGCTCGATAACCAGAGCCGAGTTCATTAATCCTATGGGAAAACACTATGGCTATGGACTCGCTCAGTGGACATCGACCGGAAGAAAGGCAGGACTTTACGATTATACAGTCGGTAGAGGTAAATCCATCGGGGATTTACAGTCTCAGTGCGAGTATCTTTTAAACGAGCTTAAGACATCCTTCAAGGTAGTATATGAGATTTTATGTAATACCAAGAACATATACACGGCATCAGACAGAGTTCTGATGGACTTCGAAGCTCCAGACAATGCAGGAAGTTATAAAGAGCTGAGGAGAAAGTACAGTGAGGAATTTTATAAACTTTATGGAGGTACAAAGATGGTAATTATTGGAAGTGCACGAATCGACGAGAATGGACACGCATCCGGAGGAAAAGCAGGAGATCAGACCGGTAACGAAGTGTGCATCCAGGAGTATTACCCTCATAAAAAAGGGTGGAGAGTAATAAGAGCAAAGGATGCAGCAGTCCGCGAAGCTATAGCACAGAACATGGAATGGGCCTGCGCCAATGATTATATAGGGTATGATCAGGGCCAGAATCAGACTCTTTACGAGATAGCTCAGTATGTGGGATTCAACTGCTCATACGTAGCTACACCTTGCGAGACAGACTGCGCAAGGCTTGTAAGAGTATGTGTGCTCTATGCCGGAATTAGAGTAAGCGATTTCTACACAACGACAGAAGCAGATGCACTGCTTGCGACAGGAGCATTTGAGGAAGTATCGGTAAGTCTTCCGTACGGACTGCTCCGCGGCGATATCTTGGTAACAAAGACCAAGGGGCACACAGTAGTCGCTCTTACAAATGGGGACGGAACGACCGGAAAAGAAACCGGAAACACAAACGATACAAGCACAAACACTGAACCGGCAGCAGGCAAGTATACTATAGGCTGGCATAAGGACGGCAACGGATGGTGGCATGCTGACACTGTAAATACATACCTAAAGAAGACCTGGAAGGTGATTGATCACCACTGGTACTATTTCGACGAAGAGGGTTATATGTTGACAGGCTGGCAGACCATCGACGGAAAGAGATATTATCTCCAGGAGTCCGAAGAGAATAATCTCCAGGGCGCATGCTGGAAGTCGGACGGATCCGGAGCACAGTCGGCGTGGTATGTGGAATAAAAAAATCTCGTGACAATCATGTGAAAATCGAGTGCTTATCACGAGATAATTAAATATAATCAAAAGAGAACCGCACGAAAGAATAAAAAAGCCGTTAACATTTGCTGACATTAAGGAGCCGGCAAATGTTAACGTCCCGAATCCAGGAATGGGCGGAATGATGTAACATCTACAAATATCAACAAATATCTACAAATATTAGCAGATATAAGTAAATATAGGAAAAGCCTCGCGGAAGATCACCGCGGGGCTTTTCTTTATACGAATGACCAGTGTATCTCGATATGATCAGGGAATGCAATGATGCTGTCTATCAGGGATCGGATGACAGTGCGGATCAGTTCGCTATCGTTGGATGCCATAACATCATCAAAGCTCTTTAACACTTCGACAGCGTCTTCCGCAGAGGAAGAAGGGCCGGGCTGAGATTCTTCAAATTCTTTGATTATAACATTTGTACGGTCTTTATCTTCATTAAGCGTCTTAAGTCTTCCGGAGATGGCGGCAATGTCTATGCCGTCTATCTGATACAGATCAAGGAGCTTGCTGACCTGTTTATCTATCTCTGCGAGATGCTTTACGGCAGTAATATATTTTGGATCCTGTTCAAAGCTCTTTTCGGTGGGAGCCATGTTCCTCAATTCATTCGGGTCGAGTGACAGGGAACGAATCTCTTCGACCACCTGTGTTTCAAGCTGAGCGATATCGTATTTTGAATTAGTGCATTTAATTTTTGCCAGGCGTGCGGCGCGAGTAGGGCGGCAAGCATAATAACCGTAATAAGGGCGGGCAGATGCTGTGATGTGGCGGTTTCTCCATGTTGTCGCACTGTAAGGGCGGCCACATATACCACACCTGAGCAGACCGGTTAAAAGGTGAGGAGTCTTTCGAAAGTTGGCCGAAGCAGAAGTAAAGGCGGTTGTATAGTTTTGATACTTATCCCGAGCTTTATTCCAGTCTGCTTCGGAGATAATAGGAGTATGATTGCCCGGATAGGATACGCCGGAGAATGTGACATATCCACAGTAAACGGGGCTCTGCAGGACTCTTGTGACTGTACTGGTGTGCACCCACTGAGCGCCTCTGATCGTATATCTCTCATGGAGATAGCGTAGTATACTGTTAATAGACATCTCTTTGCCATTTAGACCATTAAGGAAAAGATCATAAATAATCCTTACCTGCACAGCTTCTGATTCGTTAATGATCAGCTCACCGTTAGTGTATTCATAGCCAAAGGGTGGTATGCCTCCACCGGAATACTTTCCTGTTTTGGCGCGACCGATTCGTCCCATGGTCATTCGCTCGGTGATATTGTTACGCTCAAGCTGAGCGAAGACCGAGAGGATTCCCACCATGGCTTTACCCAGAGGAGTAGATGTGTTCAGGGACGACTCCATTATGGAACAGAAATCAATATTGTTTTTTATAAACTGATCTTCGATCAGATACATGGTGTCTTTTTGGGAACGTGAAAGTCTGTCGAGTTTGAATACCAGAACGGTATCAAAGGATCCTGAAGGGATATCGGCGAGAAGCTGCTGGAGAGCGGGACGGTCAAGTTTGGCACCGGAAAAGCCCGGATCAGTATAGGTGTGAACGAGATTCCATCCCTGAGCTTCACAATATTTCTTAAGCCGATCCTGCTGTTCGCCGATGGAATATCCTTCGTCAGCCTGTTCTTGCGTCGATACTCTGACGTAACCGGCTACGTTTTTCATAAATGTATACCTCCATCATTAAGAGGTATGCTATAATACGATTGTTCGGAGGGTATTACAACATACCTATATGAGAGCTTTCTGCATGGCGCCTGTGGGGCAGGCATCTAGCGGAAAGCTCTTTTTGTATCTAATGCTTTATTTTGTTTTATATTTTTCTACGATGCTTTCAAGTTTGGCATCGCCTTCATCGGAGATGCTTTCAGAACGAGATTCGGCTTCACTCATAAATTCAGACTCGTCAAAGGCACGTTTACTTTCCTTTATCAGTTCATCTGTACGGAGATCGTAAATGTCGAAATAATCTCCGCCACCTTGGGCATAATAAAGAATATCAGGATTATCAAGATTGTATACTTCTGATATCATCCATCGTTTAGTTATATCATTGTAGTAGCAATCAACAACAAATTTTTTGCCATCAGGAAGACTGTATATTGCCTTCATATTCGGCTCTGAAGCATCGAAATGACGCTCCCAGGAGTCGATTGATGCGTCGGTGGCATCCAGCTCAATCAGTACATCAACAACTTTATCGAGTAATCCGTCTTTGTCAGGGATGCTGGCAGTCTCAGAAACGCTTTCGCTGGCAGTCGGCAGTACAGTAGATTCTTCTTGAGCAATATCGGATTCTACAATCTGAGGCGCTGCAGTAGTGGGTTCAGGCGTTCTGTTTTGACTCGAACAACCAACTAAAAGCAAAGTACCAAGTAGGCAGAAATATTTTTTCATAGAACATCCTCCTTTTACTACAAAAATCATTACATTTTTCTTCTAACCTCAACCACGCGGCCCAGTATTCTAACAGGCATAGTATCAATCTCAGAATGGTCAAACACCATAGGATCATATTGAGGATTCAAAGAAATTAGCATAAGACCGCTATTAAGTTTTTTGAGTTTTTTGCAAACTCCATCGTGACCGTTGACAAGTGCGATTATTATCTCGTCAGATTCGGCGTCATCCTGGCGACGCACTATAACGGTGTCGCCATCCATAATTTGAGGGGACATAGAGTCGCCCTTTATTCGCAATCCAAAAAACTCACCTGTCTTGGCCATTTCTGAAGGGATTTCTTCCCGATCAATAATCTCACTTATTGCATCGATGGGGATACCCGCAGCAACTCTTCCGAGGACTGGGATACTGACACTCATTCTGATAGACGATGATCTAGGACTTTCAATCAGATCGGAGCGAGTGCAATGAAAAAAATCGGCAAGTTTATCAATCGTATCAATAGATGGGATTGAATTGCCTTTGCACCAGTTGTTAAATGTCTGCGATGCAATTCCGAGTGTACGCGCTGCGTCTTTCTGAGAAAGGCTGTAATTGGCTAAAAGTCGGCGCAAATTAGATGCGAATATCTGTTTTACTTCATTTTCTGACATGGGATTTATTCTCCTTTATATCCCATATCATAATACTTTTAACAGAAAAGTACAACAAATAACCAAAAAAATGGGATTTTATATTGACAGTCCCAAATGGTGGGATTATAGTAATAACCAAGAAATCCCAAATTTAAGGATTTAAGGGATTCGCAGCAGAAAGGAGCATATAAGTGTTATCAGAATTATATCCGAAAGTGAAAATCTCACTGAAAGCATGCCGGGTAAATGCGGACAAAAATCAGCGAGAATGGGCGGAGATACTTGGGGTAGGGCTCAATACCATCGTAAGCTGGGAAAATGGGAACACCGAACCTAGTGCGACACAGCTTCAGGAAATAAGTAGACTGTCGGGAGTGCCGATGGATTTTATTTTTATACCTAAAGCATCCCAATAAATGGGATTTACATGAATAGGAGGACATTATGAAATCTGAAGACATTAAGATCGTCCATGTTATGGCAGACGGGACTGTTAGAAAAAGCGTTGCCGGGATGGTGATCCCTGCAGAGTGCCGCATCTACAAGATATTAAGGGACTATAAGAAAAGTTGAGTCAATTTACGTACGGCATACCGTTGACCTACTGGGTCAATCTCCTGACGGTACAAAGATAGCCGCTGACGTATTAATAGCACGGGACAAAAGTCCGGAAACATTGGTTAAAACATAAGAATCTCCTTTGATATATACGGGATTGATACAGCGGGCCAACGGTATGGATAAATGAAAGGATTAAAGCGGAAGAAAATCAAGGATGCAGCAGGAGAAAAGGTATGAATGAAGAGAACGTAAGCAGAGAAGAGTTTAAGGCGTTGGAGAAGAGAGTATCTGGCCTTGAACAGACTATTCAAAGCCAGATGAAACTAAATGAAGAAAATTTTGACCAGGTTCTAAAACTAATTAGTAGTGATCAGGCCTATATGGATTTGAGACTCAAATGGGTTATTACGTTTGCTGTTTCAATTACAGCATTAGGTATTGCCGTATGTGTGCTGCTATAGCAAGGATTAGAGCAATGATGGATATGACGGTAGTGATCCAGTAGTGAATAGTATTAGCTCTTTCTCTTTTTCTTATTTTGCGGTCTTCTTCTAAAGCACACTTACCTTTGTAAAGAACGGTATACATATCATCGCTATACATTCCATCAGGCATTTTGCCATCGCGAAGTTGAGGTAAGTGATGACCTATGTATTTTGAATCAAGTAAAGCACGAAGGACTTCACGAAGATCATTTTGGTCTATCCGTAGATAGGCACTTAATTCCGGAAGAGTATAACCATCATTTTCGAGTAGTGCAATAAGCACCTTTTTATCTAAGTCACTCAATAGTAAGGACTCCTTTCGTTGTTACTCGGCACTGGCGGGCGCCGGCACATCAATTATAGGAGTAGTCAGTTTTATAAATCAAGGATGCAGCAAGCCAACGGTATGGGTAAATGAAAGGATTAAACATGACATTTGACATCACAGATCGAGAGATCAGGACCATCAAGAGGATGGCCAGAAGAAACATATGCAGGAACCTGGAACAACTTGATCGCAAGCTCGACAGGGTTATCAAGGGAACAGGAGACTACATCGGTGGAGCGCTTGCACTGGCCGGAGTGACAACAGTAGTTATAGGTGCAGGATGTGCGGACAGCATTCCGACAGAAAACCTGAATACATGGGGCTTTATCATGATATGCGGGATCCTTGCAACGGCAGCAGGCGTAAAAATACTCAACTGGATGAGAAAGTAAAGGCGGCAGCAGGAGCCACCGCCGGAAAGGACAAAAATGTATTATCCAAAATCATGGACATATTACGGACCAGCCTTGGACTTTAAGAAAACACATATTATCGCTCTTCCAAAGTTACACCACGTGCGTCGAAATATGACTCTATCCGGTCTATCAGCGTGCAAGTGTCATCGTAACGCTCTTTTAGCTCTTGAAGCCTTTTCTTCGAGAGTGGCGCGACGGGCTTGTTATGCTCATAGATGTATTTCGATTCTGAAAGTGAATCCAAAATACATATTAGATCATCATCGTTGAATGTCATCCCTTCAGGAATGTTGAGATTATCCGAAAACATCATTTCCATCATGCGCGTAATCCTCCTTCCATAAGTCTTGAGTAGTGCGAATACTCAGCAGAATAAGATTATCACGCAGTGGCAGCAGGCGTAAATACATTCAATCGGATGAGTCATAAAAAAGCAAGTGCACATATAAAGGAGTAAAAACATGAACTACGAAGAATTTAAGGAAAATGTATTAAGGGATACCAAGAATATTGCAAGAGAGCTTATCGGCGATGATGCCGAAGTGAAAATCAAATCCGAGAATGTCAATGGTGAAGAGCTGGAATTGCTGAAAGTAGCATATTCATCCAGTCACGGAATAGCAATAGATTTACGGCCTTTGTTTAAAAGCTATCAGAAGACACCTGTATGGTCTGCAATGATCAAGGCAATTAAAAGCCATCTCCATGATTGCTCGAGCATATCTTTAAAAGGAATAAAAAACATGGTGGACTACCAGAAAGCCAAGGAAAGGCTCGTCATCATCCCCAAGTCAACAAAAGAGATAGACATGTTGGAATATACATTGGGATTTACGATGGATGACATTCCCATGCTTGTGGGACTTGATGCAGGTTCAAATGACAATGCGGAACGTGCAGCACAGATATCAGCGATAGTGAGTAAAAAAGCCCTCGATATTTGGGGCGTAAGTGAAGAGCAGGTGCTTGTTGATGCCATGGTGAATCAGGCAGAAAAGGACAGACCTGAGATGATGCTTATAGGCGAGATGCTTGCAAAGTTACATCCTGCACTTTCATGTCTTCACGAATATGATGCTCCGTTCTACGTAGTAACTACTGAAAGCCATATGAACGGTGCGAAGGTTATCAGTTATCCGGGATTCCTGGATAGTGTATGTGAAAAGCTTGGAGGGGATATCTACATAATTCCGTCAAGTAAGCAGGAGGTTATTTGTTTCAGGGATGATCTTGTCAGGGAAGATAACAAGATAAGCGAGTTTATCTCAGATACGAACAGAAGAGAGCTCATGGAGAGTGAGGTGCTTTCGGATCATCTTTACCACTATGAAAAGGACACGGCAACATTTGAAAAGGTGGAAGCCTACAGAAATCGGAAGTTTTCATAAAATCACTTAACAAATTGCTCTGCTCATGTATCCTCTCGGCTTGGCACACATTTCCTTCTGATGCCATGAATGTTTGCGATTATTTTTCATTTTATCCTCTCAAAAATATACACGCTGAGCCGAGGGGATACATGAGCAGAGCAGGAAGAAAAAGGAGCGGAAATGTACAGAAAGTTCAAATGGAGGTACGGGCCAGTATCAAAAATAAGGCTCAAAAGAGGATGGAAATATCGCCCTAAAGAATTAAAGGAGGAAAGTATGGAAGATAAGAAAGAAAGACCAGTATTCAGAGCCACATCGACAGAAATCAACAGAAGAATTGCGATAGGCGATGTCATTTTCGATATAAGACTTTCGACACACAGACAAGTTTCCAATGATGAGTTTGAGGAACTTGAAAAGATCCTCAGCTCATCAATGGATAACCTTATGAAGGTTTTCGACCCGGATTATCCCAGAATGGATGAAAACATTATTCCTCCGGATCGTTTACGAAAAGTTCTCGCAGAATCATATGAATCATATCGGCGTTCTCTCGAGCACTCTCTTCGAGGCTCATCTTCAGAAACTCAACAAGAGCATCATAAGTGATTGTTTTATCGCTAAGCTCAGGCTTTCTGAAGCATTCCTCGAAATAGCGATTCCGCATTTCGGTCATACGATCCAAGGCAGAATCAACTATTTTTGAAAGTTTTTCTTCAGTCATAAGTATACCTCCTTCCTTTATTTGTCCGGTGCTGGCACACCGGCAATATCAATTATAGGAGTGAGCAAAGGAAATATGAATAAAAAGCAGAACATAGAGAAGGCAGTAAGGATAAGATCTGAGCTTGTGATGTTCTGTGGAGAGGTTCCGGAAGAGATAAGCACTGAAATCGAGGATCTCCTCCCGAAGATGGACCAGCTCATAGATCACATTAATAACCTGCCTGGTAAAGGTTGATACGCATGAAGCGATCACATAAATAAAACGGAATCCCATCCGGAAAACGGGAAGCTTGCGACTCAGCTACTGATACGGTCGCACATCTATTTGTTCATCGGCTCTCCGGACCGGTCATCCGAGAGAGCCAAAATCTAAGTATTCGAGGTAAAACCTATGGAATTAGTAAAAACGAAAGAGGACGAGGTCATTCCGGCCGACGAAAAGCGAACCGTTGCAGGAATGATCACAAAGTACGTAGAGTGTAGATTCTGCGGGCAGGTGCACATGCTCCAGTACAACGAGCTACCTGAGACAGATGCACAGATCAACGAAGATGCTGTGATGGCTTGTGATTGCCCTTCTGCTAGAGATTATCAATGGATGCAGAGAGCGGCAGAGGAATCAAAGCATAATCTTGAAGTTCTGAACGAGCAAATGAACATGAATTTTCCGGATAAAGTACTGGAGTTTTGCAACAAGTCTATCGACCTGATTGCAGCAGGAGAGATAGAGAGTCAGGTAATCACATCCGGAACAAGGCGGATAAGCATCAAAAAGAAGAACGAGACTAATATCGTTATACATGTAAAGAAAACAGCAGAAGCAAGTCTTTTAGCCTGAGATTTCTATGAGGGGATGGAGAAATGAAAAAAATAATGATCATCTGCGACAGATGCGACAAAGAAATAAAAACATATCCCATGAAGCTTATCGCGGACTACACCAAAAGAGTAGACGGAAAGGATCCTGAAGGGTATACGATGCCGGAGATAATAAGGAAGGCAATCCAGGGAGAATGTGACAGGGACTATTGTGAGGGATGTATGCAGGAGATCCTTGATTTCGCACATCAGAATATCGACCTGCAGACATTTGTGGCTGAAAAGAAAGAGGAGATCGCAGAAGAGGCGGAGATCGATGCAAAAGCGATGGTGCTTACAGATGGAAAGATCAAGAAACTCCTCAAACCGGGCCAGATAGAAATGATCGAACAATTACTTGCTCGAGGGATGAGCGAGAAGGATATATCCAGGGACATGGGAGTTGAAAGGTATTTAGTCCGATATTTGATCGGAGAAATGAAGAAAGCTGGGTAATTATGAGAATGAGCGAATTTCAGCTTAATACGGAGAAAACCGTAGACAGGTATCTGTTTAACAGCGCACTAGAGAACCATGCAATAATGGGGCTTTCCGCACAGATCGGAAGGCTCAGCGAGTACAGCATGGAGGGAAAGCACACAAAAGACACAGACATCCTCAAAAAGGAAGGACTGGGAAATGTCCTCTACTATGTCGCCGAAATGTGCATAGCGCATAACTGGAGCATGGAGGATCTTGCAGAGGAGAGCCTGCGGAAGCACGGGAATTGTTTGACATATTGATAAGGAGATACGGATGAAAGGTAAAACCAAGCACTCATTACAAGACCTTAACGAATATTTATTCGACGAATTGGATGCATTAACCGATAGTGACCTAGAGGGTGAAAAACTGGATGCAGAAATCGAACGCTCAAAGGCCGTCGTGCAGGTCGCCGGAAGAATAGCTAACAATGCAGCGATACAGCTCAAAGCGGCACAGCTCATGATAGACAACGGCACGCCGCTCGCTCAAAAGACAGAAGAAACAGTGATAGGTCTTCTGTCCAGCGAAGAATGAGAAGCAAATATCCTGAAGGCATGGAGGAATTTGTAAGAGCGAACGCTCAGGGCCGGAGGGATAACGAGCTTACAGTTCTGGTGAATGAGAAATTCGGACTGAATCTGAAAGTCAGCCAGGTAAAGAATTATCGCTCTAACAGAAAGATCAGGAACGGATTAAAGCCTGGAGTGAACTGGCGCCATCCGAGGAAGTATACAGACGAGATGCTCAAGTTCTTCGCGGATAACATCAAGGGGCGCGGCAGGGCTGAGATGGCTGCGCTGATGACGGAGAGATTCGGAGTTGAATTCACAGCCATAAATATCAAGAGCATACAGGGGAATCATAAATTATGGTCCGGGCTGACCGGACGATTCGAAAAAGGGCACGTGCCTGCGAACAAAGGAAAGCATCCTCCTACAGTTGGAAGGATGGCCGAAACGCAGTTTAAAAAAGGGCAGAGAGCAATGAACGCACGGCCTGTCGGAAGCCTCAGGCTCGGATCAGACGGATACATATATATCAAGTGGCAGGAATTCCATGGGAATAAGAACTGGAAACAGCTGCATAAGTACATTTATGAGCTGGCTCACGGAGAGGTCCCGAAAGGATACTTAGTGACTTTTAGAGATGGTAACAAGGAGCACATAGCTCTGGACAATCTCGAGCTGATCAGTATGCGGGAAAACGTGAGAATGAATCAGAGCGGATTAAGGCAGCTTCAAGTAGATGGAATATTTGAAACAGCTAAGGTTATGGCAGATCTCACGATAGCGATTTCCGATGCGAAGAAAGGACGGAGTTGACACAACATGCGAAGCAAACTGCTTGATGAATTGGTATTTGCACTGATTCCTTATAAAAACGAAATCCCGATTGAAGATTTAAAAGCTCAAATGCTAATAATCCTCGATGGATATGAAATTTCACAGAGACATACCGAGGTCGCAATCAGGCATGAAGAAAAGAATCAAAGGATGCTGAGGATGTTCCTGGCCAGTAAGGCGGCAAGCGGAAGAACAGATAATACAATTAAGCATTACAAGAACTCTTTAGAGTTTATTTTCGACAGAATTGGAAAAGATTTTGATGAAATAACCGCTGATGATATAAAGCTGTATCTTGCGAGAAGACTTAGGGTGGACCATGTATCAAAAACAACGGCTGCTAATGAAAGAAGAAACCTATCTGCGCTTTATACATGGCTGTACAAAAATGAGTACCTCCGGAAGAATCCTATGAACAAGGTCGAGGCTATCAAATATGCGAAGCCGAAAAAGAAGGCTTTCACAGATATGGAAATCGAAAAGCTTCGTCTGGCCTGCAGGACGGAGCGAGAAAAAATGGTAGTCGAAGTTCTTCTTTCTACATGGTGCCGAGTGAGCGAACTCGCAGGGATTCGTCTCGATGAAATCGAAGGTGATAAGGTGCTGGTTCACGGAAAAGGCGAAAAAGACAGAACGGTATATCTTAATGCCAAAGCACAGATAGCAGTGTCAAATTATCTAAGTAAGCGAAAAGACAGTAATCCGTATCTTTTGCCCAAGGCTAAGTATGCCGGACAGGTAAAACTGATGTCACAGCTCCGTAAAGGAAAACCAGCTGCAACATGGTATGAGAGTCCTGAACTCGTGGACGAATTCGACCACACTGATAAAGGAACCATTGAATTTATGATACGGAATATCGGGAAAAGTGCGGCAGTAAAGAACTCCCATCCACACAGATTCAGGCGAACAGGAGCAACATTTGCACTCAGGTCAGGAATGAACATTATGACTGTTTCAAAGCTTTTGGGACATGCAAACATAGCGGTCACACAGGTTTACCTGGATATCGATGACGAAGAGCTGGAGGACGCACATGGAAAATACGTCAGATAAAAAGAAACAGATCATTACCTGCATCCAGAACATGGCCGGAAGATACAGCGTATATGAAATATTCGCCGACTGGGTCAAAGCTATGGCATTGGCATTCGCCAATCAGGTTCTTTTCAGTGAGAAACGAGAAAATGAATATGCCGAGATCACGAAAAAATACAGTGAGTCGGAGCAGAGCAGATTTTGCGAAATGACTGCATGGCTTGTTGAGTGGGCTGATGAAGAGTTTTATGACATGCTCGGATACATCTATATGCATCTTGAACTTGGAAGTAAAGCCGCAGGTCAGTTCTTCACACCGTATCACCTCTGCAGACTGATGGCACAAATGCCAGAGATAAAAGACGGGATCATCACAGTTAATGAGCCTACCTGCGGGGCAGGGGGCAATATCATAGCCATGGCCGAAGCCATGAAGGATAAAGGAATCAACTATCAGAAACTCATGAGAGTTGAATGTCAGGACATAGACGTTAAGGCCGTGTATATGACATACGTGCAGCTGACACTGTATGGAATACCGGCGAAAGTTTATCAAACGGATACATTAAGAGACCCGAACGGAGCGGACAGCAGCACCGGGAAGCTCTACACCTTCGGGTGGGTTATGGCGAATGCTTCGGCATAGAAAAGAGGTAACAATGTACGAAAAAATGCAAGGAAGCAGGCGGCTGGTAAGAGCGCTTGAGAATACAGAGAATCTGAAAAGACTCGCGGAATTCTTAAGGTATGAGACACAGCAGTTAGAGGAAGATATCAGAGCGCTGGGGGACGTACTGAAAGAGTACGTGAGCGAAGCCGAATGAAGTGAAAGAAGCAGGCAAAAGATGGAGATGATCGCCCTTATGCCGATAGCGGTATGGATCTTAATCATAGTAATCATGTGGAGGATGAAATGAGACAGTATTGCAGATATTGCGTTTATATGATCTGCGGAGACACCTGTTACTGTCAGCAAAAAGCGAAAGAAATGACAGAGAAGCAGGTCGTTGCATCGAATAACTGCAAGCTCTTCGAATTCAATCCGGAGGATGCTCTGGGAACCGGACATAAGTACACGCCCAGAGTATACAGAGAAAAGCAAGTATCGGGGCAGATTTCCATATTTGACTATATGGGGAGGAGATGAAATGACACGCATACAGTACTTTCCAAAGTACATCCAAGTATTTAGACATGGAAGATGGCATATCGAGGCGTGTGTGCCTACTGAGGCGCAGAAAAAAATAGCAGAGATCGGAGCGCGTCCGGCATACGCCTACACAAGTCTCTGCGCAAAGAAGACCTGTACCAGATAAGAGAGGAGTAAAGATGATTGATTGCAGAACTGAAGACTGGAAGAAATCCATAAAGGTGGAGGGCCACAAGAAAAAGAAAATAATCTGCATGGAAGAGATGTCTGAGCTCATTAAAGAGATATCGAAAGACCTCAGAGGGGGCCTTCGCAGAGCGTGCCTGATTGAAGAAATGAGCGATGTGTATATATGTCTCACGATGCTCCGGATCATGTTTGGTATCAATGATGATGAGATACAGAAGTTTATAGATTATAAAGTCGAGCGCCAGAAGGAAAGAGATGCTTTAAAAATCTCCAAGTCTCACGAAATACAGAAAGAGAGCGATGAGAAACTGGATAAATACATCGAATACCTCGATAGCACCATCAAGATGCACGATGATCTGTGTGACGAGATAGCATCCGATGCCGTGAAAAATGGCTTGAAGCAGCAGGCAGAAGACAACATCCGGCTCAGAGAGTGGCTATTGGACTACAAGAAGCTCAAAGAGCAGGAACCAAGGATGGTAGATGGTGATGATTTAATGATATCACTTTCGGACTGGTGGTACTCATCATTCAGAGGGGAAGAGACAGACGAATCAAAAGCAATCCATAAAGTTGTGGATAAGGTAGAGGAAACCCTGAATCAATTCAGGCGGGAGCAGATAGAGCTATGAAAAAAGCATTAACGATATACATTCCTGACGATGCAGAGCTTGCCGGAACAGTAGGAGACCTGTACTTGAAAAGAGAAGGAGAAGAAAGCTTCATACATTACCGAATCGGCGGCGATGTACTGGCTACAGATCAGGAGTTTTACGTCCCGTTCGAAGGTCCCATGAAAGCAGTGTATAGAGGAGACTCATGAGAATGGCGATAGAAGAACTAAAAAAAGCACATCAAATGTTTGATAGCAGAAATCTAATAACAGAATTGAAGTGGTCAAGAAGAAATTTTAATCAGATAAGAGGGGCTATATCGAAAAATAGCAAGCTGTATTATACGTGGATCTTTGACCAATGTATTAAAGCGTTAGAACAAGAGTCAATTACTGATTGGATTCCGGTTAATAATAGATTGCCGGAAGATAAGATTAATCCTATCACAAAAGATTTTTATGAATATCAGTGCACGGTGAAAATTGGAGACTTTTATGATGTGCGCTCATATAAATTTGGGCGCGGCCATTGGTGGCATGGCGGAGGACTGATGGATAGATATGTTATTGCATGGACGCCGCCACCGGAACCATATAAAGATGTAGATGAGGTAAAGAAAACATAAATGTTGATGTCAAGACGAGGTTTAGCAATGACAAACAAAGAAATCATAAAAGTGCTGGATGATATGAAGGTGAAAATAAGAATTCCAGAAGCGGCAGTCACACAGCTAAAGAGGAATGCTGCTTTAGACGAAGCCATAAAACGATTCAAACAGCCGAATATCAAGATTCTGTCAAAAAGGGAAGCTGTCAATATACTCGCATCAGCCACACCCTACAGTGTTTATCAATGGATTCGTACTCTTGAAGAAATTGAAGCACTAGGTTTGCGAATTTGCGAGGTAAAAGTATGACAAAAGAGACGATGATAAAAGTCCTTGAATATAAGGCTGATCATATTAAGACAAAAATAAAACCTCAGTTTTTTCGCGATGTGGCGATGGCTTTAAAGGAGCGGGAACTCACGGCCCACTGGGAACCAAAACCAAGGGTTGGCCATTGGATATATGACAAAAGGATAGAAAACTGGAAATGCTCTGAATGTGGATGCAGTCCGAAAACTATCGGCTATGTTGGCCACGTGGAATTTATGAGAGAACATTTTAAATTTTGTAATCACTGCGGCGCAAAAATGACTGACGCGATTATGGGGGAAAAATGAAAAGAGATTTAGATGGAATAACAGTAAACATCGGCGTAACGATACCACAGCAGACCGTGAATCGATGTTTGGACATACTCGGCATGTACCTAACTGACAATCCGGATGTTGAGTTGGAAGTGTCCAAGCAAAACATCGAAGGGAATGAGTACAGATATGTACAAGCTTTTCACAGGGTATATCAACAGCCGGAAAGTGAGAAAAAATGAATGAACGTATTGATTATGAAAAATGTGTCAGCTGTAAATGGTGTGATCCAACACAAGCACAGTGCTATGACGGGCACCTGCAGAACAAGAAAGGGTGTATGAGCTTCGAGCAAAATCAGTTAGAACCTTCAACCGGAGATTTGGAAAGTGCTGCCATAAAGCTATACATGCTCATGTGCAGAACCGGAACCGAAAAAATACTTATAAATTTCGAAAGTGGCAGATCGTTTGAAGCGCAGCAGGAGGTAAAGGATGGCTAGATTATTCGTAGGATCCGAAGATGTAGATGAAGCCAGAGTGGAAGCGAAGAAAAAGATAGCAGCAAGGAATAAAGCGCTCTCGATTATAGATGATGCGAGAGCCAAATATATTAAAGAAAAGACAAGGGCGAGAAGCAAAAAGGCGGCTATGGAGAGGGATGCATATCTCTCTTCAGGCCATTTTGATGACCTTAGGGATTACGAAAGAAGACAGGACATCAATGAGTCATATGGTTTCGACTGCATCTCAGAGGCAGAAAGAGATAGATTGGAAGATCTCTGGGATGAACGCGAAAGAATACTGAATCATACAGAAAAAGGCATATACCGCGATGATGTGACAGAGGCACTACACGAGGCATGGGTAGCTATTGTAGACCTATGGGAGGATAAAGTGGAGTATGCGGATAAGCTGGAACAGAACTTATATAAGTATATCGATACAGACACATTTGAAGAGATAAATGTAAAGGACAGCAAATAAATAGTAGTTTCTTCTATATATAAGTAAAAAAACAGACGAGTGTGGTGAGAAGGGCGCGGAACCCTATAAACAGTTCTTCAAGGGTATAACTTTAGGAACATAATTTATAAAAATATAAGATTCTGATGGTGGGGGATATCAGATGGCATACAGACAGAGTAAGTGGGTATACGGAAATACGGTCGAGATTAAAAAAGCTCATACATGGATGTGGAACAGAAAAGGAGAGAGAAGAAACAGATCCGAATCATTTAGTAATCTGACACCTGAGCAGATCGAAGCCAAGAAGAAAAAAATGCAGACGCATAATGAGCTTGAGGCAATCAAAGAACTGGACAGGATCCTTCAGGCTAATTTTACTGAGGATGATCAGCATGTGGTACTGACATATCGTGATGACTGTATACCGACTGTCGATGAAAGTAGAAAAGTCTTAAATAATTTTTTGAGCAGGACAAGAAGATTTTTCAAAAAGCATGATTATGAATTTAAGTATGTCATAACAACCGAGTGGAATGCCAAAAGAATCCATCACCATATCGTATGCAATTCGATACCCGGTGTGAACATGGCCAAAGAGATCATGAGACTCTGGGGCAACGGAGGAGCTCACCTCACTCCGCTATACGAGGATAAGAACTATAAGGGACTTGCAAAATATCTTGTCAAAGAGACCAAAAGGACATTTCGTGATGATGATAATCCTTACAAGCAGAGATATTCATGCAGCAGGAATCTTGTAAGACCGGAGCCGGAGGTAAAGATCGTTCATGCGAATACCTGGTCAAAGGATATCAAAGTTCCAAAGAGTCTGAGAGAGCAGGGATACTACCTGGACAGAGATTCCGTAAGATACTGGATCGATTGGGAGGGGTATCTAAACGCAGAGTATAAATTCGTCAGACCGTCTGAAAAGGAGTTGAAGAGAGAACAGAGATGTGAAAAGCAGAATGAGGAATATATCAAGAAATATATAAATTCGTTCAGGCTGGGGGATCCGGAAGATGAGAATTGAACTTAAGGACCTGCCTCCCAGGATGCAGAGACAGGCATTGAAGATAATGGCCGAAGAGGATGAAAGAAAATCTACTCGTGCGTCACCCGGAAAACCTACAGATAAATCACGATTCGATAGCAAAGGGGAAGCTGAGTTTTATCTGGGAGTAGTTCTTCCGGGAATCAGAAACGGCGAGATCGTATCGTGCGAAGAGCATCCGGAATTCAAACTGTTCGATGCAGCAGAATTCTGCGGGCTTAAATTAGGAGCCATACGGTATACTGCAGATTTCAAATTGACCTACAAAGATGGGTCAGTTGAGGTCGTGGAAATAAAAAGTAAATTCGTTCGGAGGATGCAGAGAGATTATCCCGTAAGGCGGAGAGCTTTTATTGAGCAGTATGCAAGGCCGAATGGATGGTCATTTAAAGAAATTATCACAGATAAAGATTAAAAGGGGGATGGAATGCATGAAAAAGAAAGTTATTGATCCTGAGCATCTGAAAGAACGCGTAATCAAAAGTCAAACAGGCGGATGGTATGACCTGTACAGTATGATCTCGCTCATTGATTCGGAGCCTCCGGTAGACGAGGAAGGGGGCAAGAAAATGAGTAATCTTATAGCGATTCCGGTGATCATAATCGCAGTATTGGTTTTTTGGATAATACTAAGCATCATGTACTAAAGGGAGGCTTTAATGACAGCAAAGGAATACCTGCAGCAGATTCACAGACTAAGCGAGGAGATTAGGTGCAACAGAAGGAGAATCTCCGAGATTGAGAGCGATATCTCAGGGCTCAAAGCTATAGACTATTCAGGGAATAAGGTCGGAGGATCCGGAGACCCGGATCAGATGGCATCAAAGATTGCGAGACTTGTAGACCTTGAGCAGAGGATAGCCGATGAGACTGTTGAGCTTCAGGAAAAGAAAGGAAAAATCATCAAGGAGATAAGACAGCTCAAAGATGCGAGATATGTGACATTGCTGACAACGCGATATGTCAACTGCGACATGTGGGAGCGGATAGCTGTGGATATGCATCTAACAATAAGACGGGTATATCAGATGCACGGAGAAGCACTGAAAGCATTTGAAAAACAGAATTTGTGTTGATTAAGCTCAAATCAAAATCAAAAAGATTGCATTTAATTTCACTATAAGTCTGTGATATATATTAAGCTGACGAAGGAAGGATGAAGGTGTCAATCATCAGCCTTCGGACCATGGCGAGCGAGAGCCATGTCAAATAATTCTGGATACCTCGAAAGAGGTATGGGTGCATAGGTTTTACTCCTTTCATTTGGGGGACAGTCATATACGGCTGTCTCCTTTTTGATGCAAAAAAGAGAAGACCTGGCACATGCAGCAGGCTATCCCCGGGGTGGCGTAGGTACTTCCTGACCCATATATGCCCCTGCGGGTC
>OCVV011358393.1_pt1 | contig 42755 bp, 38 predicted proteins | sample 1539721 | NCBI WGS metagenome assembly OCVV01 (sample SAMN02144230, study PRJEB22623) | gut metagenome | biome: sheep rumen | host: Ovis aries | place: New Zealand | reverse complement strand
CGTGTTCCTGAAGCGCACTTGCAAGCTGATACGCCTCGGACTTCTCGTCTGATTTGAGTCCTGCCTTGATCTGCTCATCGTCGACTGTGTTCGCCTTTATAAACGCTCCCTGCTGATACTGATTGACTACTTCAGCACCGCCGAACAGTCCGCCGATGACTCCGCCGATCATGGCATCATGGAATGAGTCCTTCGCTATCTGACCCCAGTCAAGATCCTTATCCTTGTTGACTATCATCTTCTCAGCTATAGGATTGAGCACTCCGGCAACGACTTCCTCGAGTCCTTCACCTGTCATCGACATACCCATCTTGCCGAAGGCATTTATCAGGTTTTCTCCTGCCTTGCTTCTCGCCACCTGTCTTGCGAACGAGCCTACTATCCTGTCACCGCTGATCGCACCCTTGCCGACGAGTTTCTGCATCGGAGCACCTATCGAGAAGATCTTCTCTGACAGTCCTTCAACAGCACCGCTCACCGCGCCATACCTTCTGTTTATCTCCTGCTGTCGTTCTGCGGCCTCTACTCCGCCTTCCTGCATTGCGAGGAGAGTCTTATCTCTTCCGAACTCGTCTCTGTTTGCCTGCCTCTCGGATCCGCCTGCAGCCGAAACGACCATCGAAGGAATCGCTCCGCCGCCTGTCAATGCTCCCACGCCGATGTCGATGCCCATGCCGGTCATAGCACCGAGAGTCTCGTATGCAAGTTTCTGTCCGCCACCTGTGAGCGACGATGCGAGTTGCATCTTCTTTTCGCCTCGTGTCGCCGACTCATCTATCTTCTGGAGACGTTCGTACTGCTCGCTCCATCTCTGAGATCTTTCCGTCTGACGCTGTTCATCGAGTTTCTTTCTCAGAGCCTTTGCGGCATCCTCTCCACCTGACATCTTCGCATTCCTGACCGCCACATCATCTGCAGCCTGCTCGACAGATGCCATAGTTCTGTGTTCGACCGAGTTATTGTTCTGAAGTGCGTAGTTGATATTCTGAAGATGGCTCTGAGCACTGCCTTCGATGGTATCCAAAGCACGCTCACCAGGAGTGTAGTGTTCCCAGTCTCCCTGCTCTCTGAGTTTCTTCCTCTGCTCGAGCGTGAGATTCTGCCCTTCCATGAGCTGTCTGCGATGTTTCTCGGCGAATTTATCTGTCTCTTTGAGTTTCTTATCGTAGTCGCTATAATCGACAGATCTCCATCCGTCCTTTGCATTCACATCCTTGACATAATACTTTCTGCCAAATCCCTGAGAATAGTATCCTGTGTTTTCAGATGTCGATCTCCACTCAGGCCTTGCAGTAGTCAGTTTGTTCGCTGTTCCGTAAAATCTTTCCTGAACGCCTGCCTTGTTTCTCTCGTAGTTCCCGACCTGCGGAGTCTTTCTTTCATAGTTGTTCCCTGTCGTAGCGTTCCTTCTCACGTATGAGGATGCTGCATCCATGAGCCTATCAGTCGAAGAGGACGCTCTTCTCATCGCAGTCGATGTTCTCCTCGCAGTGTCCGTCTGAGCACGGTCGTACATTTTCTGCCTGTTTGATTCCGACTGCCTCATCGCACTGCGTGCCGACTTAAAGAAGTTACTCGAACTCGATCCTGACCCCGAAGAACTCTTTGATGACGGTTTTACTCCTGCCCCGGTAGACCTCGCAGCAGGAGTAGTCGCTGTGATCTTTCCGCCCGATGAACTGCTCTTCTTCGGTGTTGATTTCTTTTCATTAGAAGACGGCGACGAAAACGCATTCTTCGCACTTTTCGTCGCAGCATCCCACATCTTTTCAAATACATTCTTCTTTTTCTTAGCCATGATCGTATCTCCGTTTTATCGTCTGAAGCTCGAAAGTTGGAACTTATTTGCATAAACTTTTCCGCCTGTTCCCTTTTTCGTTATCTTCGGTTTATCTGTCTTTTTCTTTTTCTTGCTCGTGCTCGCAGGTTTCATGCCGTTCGGGAGAAGAGCGTTTGCTCCATAGACTGTCTTGGACGCAGTAGTTTTCTTTGGTTTCTTAGCTTCCTTTGTAGGCTGAGTAGTTGCAGTAGTCTTTGTAGTCTTTGCACCAGAAGATCCGCCAGATGACTTGCCACTCTTGCCACCTGACGAACCTTTACCGCTCTTGCCTGAGGACTTCTTCCCTGACTTCCCTGACGATTTACCGCCACCGGAGGATCCGCCTGAGCTACTTGTTTTTTTTTGAGCCTGAGCCTTCTGCCAGTTAAACTGGTCTCTGTTGAGTTTTTCGTTGGCCTTGTTGGATCTCTTCGTTTCTGCGAGACTCGACTTGTCGAGATTGTATCCGAGATTGAACTGCCGTCTGCCTTCGATGCCGTTCGCAAGATCGAGATTATATCCGAGTGCATCCATCCACGCCTGATTCTTCGCCTGCCATGCTCCGAGTGCATAGGATCTGTTAGCATCGAACTGATTGAATCTCGAGTCATCCACGCTCTGCAGCGAACTGATCGCTCCGAGATCGTAGTTCCTGTCAGCGTCATATCTCTCATACGCAGCCTGCATGAGCTGAGGTATGAGGTCTGTGAGTTGCTGATTGTAGTCGTTCTGCGCCTGAGCGGCCGCTGAGACCGCATAGGACGATGCCAGACCGCCTGTGTTCGTGGCCACGTCTGCGAGAGTGTCTTCCCTTGCGTTGTTTCCGAGGCGAGTGTATTTCTTCTCGTACGCCTTGAACGCAGCGTCCGTCTCGGGATCATACGTGAACTCCTGCCTGTTTGCGACTCTGTTCACGAGCGAGTCTATCGTCGGCGATATAGTCGACTTATACTCACCGGGATCTGCAAGTTGCCCGGGATTCATGCCCTTCGTCGTGATGCTCTTTAGTTCGTTTATCTGCTTTCCTGCAGCCATTGCGGAACTCCTCCTTTCTTCAAAGATTTCATATCGTCTCTACCGTAGCAGTTATTCATTCCAGATGCTCCCCCCTATATCAGACCGACCGCAAACGCTTCTATGTCGTAGTTCTGCGTATCTTGCGTCTGCGTGCTCGTCAGTTTGAAAGTTATCGAATCGACACTCTTTCCATAAATAATAGGCCACGTCGGAAGTGAGCCTCGAACACTCACATCCGCATGTATCAAGCTCGTCAGTTCGATGTCTTCCGGGAAATCGATTATCAAACTACTATTAGACTGGTATGTGTTCTGATTAAGATTCGACGTAATCGACGTGCTCTCTGTGCTCTTGTACCATCCAAAAAAGATTCCTGACTTTATGATGTATGTCCAGTCGTCGCCTTCTATCGGTTCTGCTGTCGGTATGTTAAGAAGATCTGCGAACTCACCTGTTATCGCCACTCTCGAGAGCGACGACAGATCCGTCTGCTCCGACACGTACTGCAGGAGCTGTCTGTAAAGCATCTTGTCCGGGAACTCCTGTCTCACGTCGTTGTCGAGCACCGACGGAAGCACTCTGATGCTGTACGGCCGTGTTGCCATCTCTGGCGAATACACGCCGATGACTATCGTACCTGTCTGCATCATATAAGCAGGGATCTGGACTATGTTCTGATTGTCCATCAGCGTGATGTCCTCGTAGTCCTTTGCACGCTCCCTTCTGAGCCTGACCGTCTTTATCTGATCGTCCCACTCGTCATCGAAGTCGAAGACGAGATAGTAGTCCGTATTCTCGCTTAATATCGCAGTAGTCGCCTTAGCGTCTATCGGATATATGACTCTTTCTTTGATTCTGAATTTAAGATCCATAGTGTCTCCACCTCCTAAAACTCACCATACACAAAAGAGGAGAGCGATGCTCCCCCCTGTCGTTTATGCTGTTCTCTTCCACATGTATACCGCAAGATACGGTGGTAAATTTTCATGTGCCGTTGCAGCCCCACCTGAACCACCTGCATAACCCGTATTGTTTGCGTTAGTAGTATGTGAATGAGAACCACCTGTGTTAGAAGCTCCAGTATAAGCACTGTTTTTACTAGACGTAGTACGTGATTCACCTGCATAAGTTATCGGATTGTCACTTGTGCTTTTACTTCCAGTTGCCACATTACAAACCTGTAACGACGGCTTAAAACCACCGTATGTACTCATACTCAATTGCGGGATACTGTGTCTATGATATGGCATATTCTCAGCACTAAGTGTCACAGTTTTTTTACCGCCTGTAGTACCTGCAGTAAGATTCAACGCCGCATCACCAGACGCTCCATTACTACCCTGAGCAACAAGAAACCTGCCTTGTATCGGCGCCCATGTTCCGCCGAACAGAATCCCGGGATCCGTGCTGTTCACGCTCATATAGATCGAGCCGACCGGATATATGTCATCGAAGGTCAAGCGACTCCGCTGTCCTACATCTTTTTCTATTCCTATCAGATTATCTTCTATTCCTGTCAGATTATCTTCTATGCCTGTGAGATAAAGCTCGAGCTGTTCTTTCAGATACTTGAGTTGTTCTTCGGCCGAGTCGCCTGTCCTCAGATCGAGTACGAATGCCATGCTACATCTCACTCCCTTCTCTGTACTCACGAGCGAGAGACTCGATCAGGCAGTATCCCTTGCCTTCGAGTTTGATGCGGAACTTGTCGCACCGTCTGGGAATGATGGGAACGTACATCGCTCTTTTCTTCTCCGAGAAGATATGCTGAACCTTTTCCCACTCTCCGCTCTCATCTATCATGATCGAGATAGTCAGATCCGCGCCTTCATCCATCTTCATTCTGAGCTGCATCCTCGAGTAGATCTTCTTGTTCTCGATGTATTCGTCAAAGTCTCCGAACACTGCATACCACTCCACGTCCTTGTCGCTCGTCAGGACGCTCTGATTTCCGACTACAGCGTCCCTTGCGATAATGGGAACGTCTGCATCTATGACCATGAGATAAGGTTTGTCATGGTCGATGTAGAGCATCTTACCCAAATGGTAAGCGAAGTCGTCGATATGGGAGTGATCCTCTTTGTGCCACATGACCTTCTGCACGTCAAACGTGAACATGTCCCACTCGCCTTCTCTGTCGCATGACTCCATGCTGAAGTAGATCTTCATGCCGTTCGTGCCTGCGACTACGTTCTTATACTTGGCAGTTCCGAAGTGTTCGCTGATAAGTTCAGGCACGTTGCCGGAGTATGCCATGATGCCGAGCCTCGACTTATAGAAGACCGTGTTGTTGACTACAGCGATGCTCCGGGAAGATCCTTCTTCCACGCTCTGAGCCTCGATAGTATTTATCTGATAGTTCGCAGGTTTCGTTCCGTAAAGCCTGTGAATGTAGTCCTCTTTGAAGAAACAGAGATGCGCGCCGTATGCGCAGCATCCTGTCCATTTTCCGTCTGTCGCCACGCTGACGGCATACGAGTTCCCCGAGAGAGCCTCGTGATAGTCATACCAGTTCGTCGGATCGCCCTGCTTACATGCGTAGATAGCGTTCTCGGCATCGCATGTACCCCAGAGCCTGTTGTCCGACTCCATCACATGGGACAGATCAGGGCAGGATCTCTTGATAGTCAGATGACCGTCCTCGAACTCTTCCGATGCTGTCGTTGCCTGAAACGATGACGGTGGAAAACCGAGAGTGATCTCATAGCGATAGAGATCATCGATTACCCATCCCAAGTTACTGATAGACACCGACTGGATGACTGCCGTGATATTGTTCTCGGGATGCGTCACAAAACCAGAGATGCTCACTGCATCCCCTTCTTTGAACCTGAGTGCGTCATAATACTCGCTATGCCCGATTATTAGCTGATACTCCCACGATGTTATTACCTGAAAAGTAATAAACTGCTTATCATCATCTGAGTCCCGGGATATAGGCTGAATATCATATCCATGTTTGCCGTCTGTCTGCCAGTCCGTCCAGAGCGGCGTAGATCCATAGATAAAGGCCTCGTTTTCGATATGCCCCCACTTGTACCCTGACTCCGCTTCGATCACCATAGGATCTCTCACGTCGAACCATATCTTGTCTGGGAAGATACAGATCTTGTTATTGATAGCGACCATCGTTTTCTCTTCACCGTCATCCGACAGCGTGATGTAGTCGATAAGCTTCGGGGATCCGTCTGCATTCTCACCGTAGTAGAAGTTCGTGCCGTCAATGACAGCGAGCTTTCCGTTTCTCGACAGAAGCGTCGACGGATTCCTGAACATGTTCAGGTTAGCGATCATCTGCTCGCCGTCGTACTCCGCCTTGTAGATGCCTCTCGGTTTACGCTGAGAGACGAACGGAAAATTGTCAGACGACAGATTCAGCATGTCTCGCATGTCTCCGTCGTCTATCGTCGGTGAATCATTGAATGATCCAAACTGTATTATCTGTTTTTTCGCCGGAGCGTCATCTGTATCGAATAATGGAAGCTGATACATGTCTCTTCTCCTTTACCAATAATTCCTGATGCGTGTCGCTTTTCTCACGGCAGTCGTGCCGTACTTTCTCTTGTACCATGCAGCGAACGCCTGATACGTGCTGTTGAACATCTGAGAGTTGTAGTTGTAAGAACTGAACTCTTTGTTGTTGTAGTCGATCATCGCCTTGAGATAATGCACGTAGCACTCGCTGTACGGCTCTGTGATGAGAAGTTCCTTATCGCCGTCATCCTTCCACGAGTACTCGACAGCGTCCTCGGGATCCACGCCCATGATCTCGACCTGAGCAGTCTTCTCGATCTGGCTGATCCATTTTGCGAGCGTGTCGTCGCTGTAGGCGTTCGGTTTCTCCGCCTTCGCTCTTTCTATCGCCTCAACAAGTTTCATTCTGAATCCTCCTGATTTATGAATTGATCGCCGTCTCTATCGCATTGTAGAGTTCGGCAGTTATCACGTCTCCGTCATCTATAGTCCTCTCAAGTCCGAGAGCATCGCATACCGCCTGAATCTCCTCGTTCGTCACGGTGTCACCCGGGAGCGTGATGTTCTCGTATACCTCGGTCTCTTTGAATGAGCTATTCACCACACCTGTGAACTGTTTGCACCTGTTCCACTCCTCGGCAGTGACTATGGCCGCTCCGCCCTGAATCTTCGGGACTGTCCATGCGAAGCGTGTGTACATCATCGCCGAGAGTCTGTTCGACTCGTTGAACTGAGTAGCAGGGACTTGCGTAGAATACGCTCTGACAAAGAACGTCACCTCTCTCGATTCTGTAAGATCTACCTCGGCGACAGTGACTTCGGTATATCCCTGAGATGGAGCCGCAGTCGTCTGGATCCCGGTGTCTTTTGCATGTCCGTCCTCGTCGATGTAGAATAGTTTGTAGTACGAGTTCGACTTGACTGCCGTGACATTCCAGTAGACTTTCGCCGTATGCGACGTGCCTTCTATCTGAACATCCGTCACCGCAGGAACTGAGAGATAAGAACTCATCGCAGGAGTCTTGAACTGTCCTGCCGATACGTTGCTCGCTCCGAGATATTCTTTGCCGTTGTAAACCTGATATATCGAATACCTGACAGCATACAGAGTATCTTGTTGAAGGCCGGTGATCTCGAACGTCTGCTCGAACGACGATGCCGTCGAACTGCTCCCATTGAGAGTGAATGTTTTCTTCGTCGCTTTCGCCCACTCCGCTTCTGCAGGAGACCATGCTCCCCAACTGCCGTTTACTGTGATATTTGATGCAAGGATCTGAGCATAGACCTTGTATATGGCATTCGATCTGTGTTTAAGGACTTTGACTTTGAGCTGACCTGTGTTGTAACTTTTCGCAGCCACCGACTGCGATGTGGATATAGGGCCTGTTATGAGTCCTCTGGCAGAATAAGCCGTGTCGTTGACCCAACTGCCATTTATGTAATGGTCGCCTCTTCCTTCAAAGCGCATCTCGCAGTTAGGCGGAAGATTGTCCCAAGTAAACTCAGCACCTCTTCCGACAAAGCTGTTTGACTTCGTCACCCAAGTGCTTCCGTTCCATGATTTCGGAGCGTACCTTATGCCAAGCTGAGCACCGCTCCTGTCGTGAAGCACCATCACGCCCTGCCACCGTCTCATATATTCAGATACTGAGTTGAGCGTCCATGTGACCTTCACGCTCTTCTCGTCGACTTTCGTTAATGTTGTAGGCATCTTGATCCTCCTATGCGAACGTCAGATTCGCCGTGCTGACCCACGCTTCTCCATCGTAGAACTTGATGCAGTTATCGTTTGTCATGTCGATCCAGAGAAGATCTGTGTCTGTCGGTGCTACGGTATCTGCTATCCACTGACGTTTATTTGCTTCGACGTTTCCGAGTGCTGATCCGATGTATATCGAATTAGTATCCGTCGCAAAGTACAGTTCACCGGGAGCGAGACTTGATGGCATAGCCGAAAGCAGTCCTCTCCTGATCTGTATCGTGCTGTCGTCGCCGTCTATGTTTGCCAGTCTCGACTCGAACTCAGGTCTCATGACGATGATCCGAGCGAGGTCATCGCCTATCGTGACGCTCTGAGCAAGTTCCGCCCATCTCTGAGCCGTCTCGGCATAGCCTCTCGCAAGTTCGTTGAGAGCATTTGCAGTCGCCACGATGCCGTCTGTTTCGCTTACACGTGCGTTTTCTGCGAGCACCCTTGCCTGCTCTGCTATCTGCCTTAATTGTTCGGCAGAGACCATCTCAGCGCCTCTCGCAAGGATGTTCATTATCGAGTCCCACTCAGGTATCGACTGTGCTTCCTCTTCCGTCAGCCATGATGCGTTCGCCTCATAGACGTAGTAGTTGAGACGTGCCGTGCTGAGCACCGTCGTGCCGTCATATATCCTTATCGTCATGAAGTGCATACCACTGACAAGTACCGCCTGTCCGCTGAGTATGAACGAGATCTGACCGTTCTCCGGATTGACCACCTGCAGTCTCTCGCCTACACCGTACGACAGGAATGTCTCGTCAGGCTTTTTGATGAAGACCTCGATGTCCGTGTAGTCGGTGAAGTCAAACGGATCCGAGCCGTCCATCAGACGGATGTTGAACTTGTTTGCACCGTCCATCTGATCGACGACGCACTGTTCGATGCCCCGGATGATGTCGATGTGGTTTTCCTTTATCTGAAGATCTACATTAAATTCCTTGTAGTTCATTTCATTCTCCTTAAAAACAGAGGGCGATGTCGCCACCGCCCTCCTACTCATGAGCTATTTACTGTAGTTCAGCCGCCCTGCTCTTTGAAGTCAGTTCTTTGATGAGCATCTGAGTGCTCCTTCTCTGCTCTTCAGAGTGCTGAAGGACTTCAGCGAACTTGCGTTTCACCTTTACCGGCACGCCGCGCTGTATCTGACATCTCTCACCATTTACAGTGACGACTACATCGTCGCTGTATTTGTCGTTGTCAGCGAACAGCTCGATCTCGACGTATTCCTCAGGATCCGGCAGTATCGACTTCCTTTCGCTTTTCGGTTCAGCTTTCTTTGCAGTTTTTTTTGCAGCCATGATGTTTCTCCTTTCCGACTATGCGGATGCAGCAGACTCGATTCTGACCATGAACGATTCCACGAGGATCTCAGCCGTCTTGATGGCTTTCCATCCGACTGTCGCTCTCTGATTCAGCGGATCTGCGGTTCCGCCCGAGCCGAGCTGTTTGACGATGTGCTGCAGACCGCCGCCCTCGACCTCTGTTACGCCGTAAGCGTTCGCGCCGAGGATGAGCGTGCTGTATACGTCGACAGTCGATTCCGGGATAGCTACATCTGCCGTGAGAGCATATACACCGTCCGAAAGTTCGTAGTATGTGCCGATGTCCGCAACTGCAGGCTCAGCGACTATTGTGCCAACTACCTCGTAGTAAGAGCCGAGATTGGCCTTGAGCGGACTTGCGACGGCCGAATAAACGCTGTTCGAGACTGTGTAATATGTCTTTGTTGAGTCTACCTCAGTGTCTGCGGTCTTTGCTCCCTCGAGAGTGTAGTACACTTTCGACGGATAGCCTGCATCTTCCCAGACCTTCGCTTCAGTCGTCTCTACGAATCTTACTCCGTGGATCTTTCCGATCTCGCCCTCAAAGAGCTGAGTCGAGCCGGCATAGAGCGATGCGTCGATCCAGTCCTTGTCAGCCATGATGTCGTAGGATACGTTCGGACAGATGATGCCGATCCAGTTTCCGTCGATCTTCTTTGCGTTCGCATTCTTCAGATCTCTGACGGCCTTCTTGATGTCTGTCACTGTCAGGACATCCGTCGCTGTGATCGCCTGTCTCGAAGTTTTGCTTCCTGCGTATCTGACAGATGTTCCTGCATTGAGTTCTTCTCTTGTTACCCAGTCAAGCGTTTCACCTGCCTGCTGACCGAGAAGTTCTGTCGCCTCGACCATGTTGTTGTCGATGGCCGTCAGAAGCAGTACGTCGGACAGTGTTACATAGTCACCGTACTGATTGACCTGAGCTGTGACTGTTTTTACGTTCAGGTTTCTGCCGTCCGGTGTTACGCCCTCAGTGATGGGAGTCGTAGCCTTCGGGAACGGATCATACTTTCTGAACTCGATGGTTTTACCGCCGTTCTTCGGAATCGGGTGCTTCTGGCCAAACTGATCGTGAACGAGAAGCGGCTTTGCATTATCGATGAGATAGTCCGAATAGAAAGTTTTCATCTCCGGACTCAGATCGTTATACGGCGGAGTCGTGTTGTTGTTTTTCAGCGTCGTCTGAACATTCAGATTACCGTCATGGATGTGAAGATCCATTACATAGTCTTTTACTATAAACATTTTGGTTTCTCCTTCCTGTTATCTCAGCGGATGACAGGAACGGTTCTTAAAACTTGATCGTCTCGCCCTTATGGACTCTCTTGACGATCTCCTTCCTGTCAGCCGCAGTAAGTTTACTCGGATCTGACTTTCGAATAACTCCTGCCTGTTCGGACAGACCATTCTCTGCAGGTCTCATGCCACGTGCTCTGATGGTCTCGACAGTCTGATTGCGGACTGCCTCTCCGACCTGCTGAGCTGTGGATGTCATGAGTTCGCCGAGATGAAGAGTTTCGTACGCTGTCTTCACGTCGACACCTGCCGACAGCAAACTGATGAACTTGTTCGAGCCGTCTTCCTCGTCATGGGCCTCGACCTCGGATGCGAGATCGAAGTTCGGGTAGATCTCTTTGAGAGCCTCTGCCTGATTCTCCCAGTCAGTGTAAGTAGCCTGTGCCTGAGCGTTCCTGTCACGTTCAGCCTGCTCCGCTTCCATCTGCTGAAGCCGTCTCTGCTGATCCATGTACACGGAATACTGCTCGACTGTCATGCCCATCTCGTCTGCAGCCTGTTCAAACATCTCGTTGTCATTCAGGACTCGTGTGCGTAGATCGCTCATGTCGTCTGTGCCGTAAAGGTCGACGAGCGGATTGATGACTGACTCGTAAGCCTCGATCTTGCTCTGAAGATCGCTCTGATTCTTGAACCGTCTATTGAGTGCCTGCTGAACACGCTGCTCATAGAGATCCTTGTAATCACCTTTGATGAGTCTCTCGAACTCAGCCTTGCGGTCTGCACCTTGCCCCTGCCCGGTAGCGACTCCGGATTGCGATGCATCCTGTGAACCTGCGGATGACTGCGATGCGCCGTCGTCAGCTTTTCCGTATTCCACTCTCTGCGTCGCTCTGCTCTGGGATGGCGAGTCCCCTTCACCGCCTGTGCCGTCTCCGCCTGCACCGTCGTGCAAGTGAAGATCGAGCACGAATGTTTTCAGGTCAAACATAAAAACCGTCCTTCCTGCAGTCTTTCCTGCGTGTCATTTTATTGCCTTTAAGAGCGTCTCCGCGCTCTATGTCACCATGTATAGCACAAGGGAAAAAACAATGCTCCCCCCTATAACTCCTGAATGTCGTTCGGATACCTTTTCATCATGTTCCTGAGGCCTTCTTTCGTCATCGTGAACGCTGTGGATACAGTCAGATTGTCCTGCATCGCCTCGCACTCCACGAACGAATGACCGCTGACAAAGTCTGCGTCGAATGAGTACGGATACCTCTTCGCAAGGAATATCGCAAGCGTCTGCAAAAGCGCCGATGCTCCTGCGCATATCACGTTGTCTTCGCCTTTAGCGTCCACGTGTCCGTCCGCCTCGATCCTTCTCCTGATCTTGTTTCCGACTGTCTCTTCCTCGATTTTGATTCTGAGCATTCTTATTCACCACCTATCTCGAACCCGGCACGGATGCCGATGCCACTCTTGCTCTCTGCTTCGCTGTTACACTGCTCTCGCCTTCGGATGCTTTCCTGATGTTGTCATCTGCTCCGCCCGACTGAACCTGTCTTGGCTGAGCCGCTGCCTGCTGAGCCTGTCCGCCCAGAAGTCCGCCTGCGGCCGCCGATGCCTGAAGGTTTGTTCCGTTCTGAGCATCGATGATGCCTGTGAGCTGAGCGAGCTGTTGCTGAAGCATCTGTATCGTAGCGAGCATCTGCTGATTCTGCTGAATCTTTCCGACGAGCTGATCCTTGCCTTCAAACTGCATCATGTCGAGCACCACGAGAGCCTGATCTGCGTTCTCAGGCACGAACAGTCCCATGCCGTATAATTCCTTTGCGAGTTCGTTTTGGCTGATTCTGCTGAAGGGAGACTGCTTCTGAGCGTTGACCTTGATGTCGAATATAGGCTTGCGTACAGCCTCGGGATCCTCTCCGTATGCGAGCACCTCGATAGCCTGCTCACGGATGTTGCGATTGTCGTACTCCTCAAACCTCTCCATGCCGTTCTCACCGACAATGCGGAAGAACCTCGGCTCATCGTAGAACTGCCTGATGAGTTCGAGCACGAGATAGTTGATCTCCTCGAATGCCTGATACGTCGTCTGTATCATGTCACGTGACAGTTTCGATCCTGCTTCCTGCAGTGCGGCGATAGCACTTGCCGCAGTGACACCTGCAGTCGTCGTACCCTGTGAGAAGTCACGGTTTCCTGATGTCTCTTTCAGCTCGTCGATCTTCATCTCCATGTAATTTGCGATGAACGCCGGGAGCGGAGACACGTCTATCTCACGGATCCTGTCCTCAGAGATGCTTCCTGCGACGTGTACAAAGTCATTGCTCCAGTCAGCAAACTCGTCCTCGTTGATGTCTGCACCGTCCTGAACAAAGTACCTCTTCTTGCCTGCCATCAGAGCATTTTTAACGATGATCTGATTGAGCTTGTCGATGTACATCTGCGGATCTTTCATGATGTCGATGTATCCGTATCCGCACGGCGAGCCTTCTATCGGGAACAGCGAGTCGAACACGAACGGATATTTTGCGTGCTCGTAGAATCCTCTGTCTGCGAGAGCAGGATCATTCTCGGATGCGTAAAGCACCTCTCCACAAGCGAACTTGCAGTACTGCACAACGTCACGTCCTGCGATGTTGTCTTTGTAGTACCAGTCGAAGACGACTGTCTTCTCGCTGTTGTCGATCTGGTCGTCCGTGATGTACTCCTTGATCTGAGCGTTGTCCGTACCTGTCTTGCCCACAAGGAACGGATACATGCTTTCCAGAACGTCGTTGTCCACAAGTTCGAGAGTGAAGATGTTCCGAGACTTCTGTATATCTTTCACACCCGGCTCCCAGAAGATGTTGAGAAGATCCACGCTCTTCACGTCGATGTCTCCGACTCCATTGTCCTTCGCAGGATTCCAGTACACGCCGTAGACGCTCGTACCGTGCTTCAGCTTGTACCACCAGTTGTTGGAGTACGTCGCCTTGAACCTGTTTCTCTCGAGGATGACAGGCATGATCTGACTGAGCAGTTCGGCATCCGACTTGTCTCCTTCCTCTCTCGGCAGCACGTTCGCTTCAGGATACGAGTCCATCGCATCTGCGTGCTTGTTCGCAAGCGAGTTGAACAGCCATGCCGATGTTGGTTTGGGATCTGCAGGATTCGCCTGACGCTTCTTTCCGTCCACCACGTCCCAGTGCCTCTGCTTCCACCACTGCTCGTGCTCGACTACTCTCGACTCGAGATTCGCCTTGCCGTCCTTGTATTTTATCCACGTTGCGAGTGCCTCAGTGACTTCCTCTGTGCCTATAGGGCCGAACCTTGCGTAGTCGGGATCCCCGGGCATCGTGCCTCGTCCGCTCTTCGGTGCTTCGCCTTCATCCGTGCCTATAGGTTTGCCGTCACGATCCACCTTGTCGCCTTCTGCTTTCGTGATCTGCTCGTTCTTCCATTCAGGTTTCATCTCAGTCCGTCTCGCGCCCGGCGGATCATGCGGATCAAAAGTCTTCGATCCTGCACTCTCAGACGGTGAGATGTCTCTGACCTGCTTGTCAGTTTGTTTTTTCTTAGCCATGATTCTCTCTCCCCTGCTAAGTCCTGATAAAGTTATACCTGTCGTATGTCACTCCACGCTGATCCGCAATGAGATCAAGCGGATCCTCGATGTCCTGCATCGTAGTATCAGTCGCTGCATTGAACCTCGGATTGATCGGATGCTCCATGCACACGTATCGCCACTCGTCGTAGTTGTGGTCTTCCATCGAAGTGTCCACGTCCTCGACATGAGTCTCCGAGTATACGAGCGTCGGGATGCACCTGATGAACTGTCTGCACGTCTTGAACGTGTAGAACATCGGTATCCCACGCTCATCGAATGCGAGTCTGTAATGACACTGCATCTTTCCCGGCAGTCTCTTGTGGTCTCCTGCTTCCCAGAAGACACGCCTTCTCTCCATCATGCGAGCGATGCTCTCGCCTTTGCTCTCCTCGAAGATGGCAGGATCTGCGATGCCCCTGATCGATGACGGCTTGCGTCCCTTGAGATTGGGATCCGTCTCCTCGATCTCTTTGATCTTGTCTGCTATCTCCTCGACTGTCCACTTCACACCTTCGTTCGGTGTCTGCGTGCATCCGTACAGTTCTGCGATGCGATACATCCGTCCGTCATGGTCGATGGCGAACCATCCGACCGAGAACGGCTTGCTGTATCCGAAGTCGAATCCACGGTACACCTTCCACGTCTCCGGCACGATGAACGGATTGATGACATGCGTCCACTTGCGGTCTTGGTAGTGAGCAGGATCATTCTTCCACTCGCTGAATACCTGTCCCGAGAAACTGTCCCAGTCTCCGTACAGCAGTGCCTTGCGTTCTGCTTCAGGCATCATCGCAAGGCTTGCCAGATAGTTCGGATCGTTCTTCAGCAGTTCCTGATTGTCGAATACTGTCGCAGGAACGAATATCCTCTTGCGTTTGAGTTCTATCGGCTTGCCGTCTGGAGCGATGACAGTCAGATCTGTCTTTATCGGTGTCAGCGGCTCTGCGGCAGTGATGAATCTGTCCTTGACCCATCCATGACCGACTCCGCCCGGGTTAGTCGTCGAGCGGATGTAGACACGTGTGCCTGCTCCGTTCGGTCTGTTCCTCGAGAACATGTAGCTGTACTCGTCCCATGTGAAGTGAGTAAGCTCATCGAATGCGATGAAGTCGTAGCGTTTGCCCTGATAGTTCTTGCGGTCTTTCGTGTACTGCATCGAGCCGAAGAAGATCTTCGCTCCTGATGGGAACGTCCACACGTGCTTCGAGTCGTTGTAGTTCGCTCTCGGAAACGCTGCCTTGTAGATCTCGTAGCTCCTGTCGATGAGTTCTGTGAGCTGAGGATATGTCTTCCTGAAGATGATGGCCCGGTAATGCGGTATGTCCACCTGCCTCAGTGCTTCTGCGAGCAGTGCGTCGCTTTTGCCACCGCCTGCCGCTCCACCGTACAGTGCTTCCCACTCAGGTCTCTGCATGAACCGAACCTGCTGTGGCTGTGGTTTCCAGATGATCCTTGCTTCACTCTTCATCGCCTGACTCCTCATTCAGCACCTCAGCGACGATGACGACACCTGTGTTATCTTCGTCCGCCTCGACTACGTTCGCTCGTCTCTCGTCAAGTTCGAGCTTCCTGCGTGCAAGTTTGAGTTGCTCACGCTTCTCAGCATCGAGCACCATGTCCATGCTCCTGATGTCACGCTGTATCTTGACGACCGTCTGCAGTGCGTACGCAGCATCCCTGAGAGCCTTCATGTCAGTCTTATCGAACACGTACTCGACAGTCTGAGTGATTCCATCTCCCACGGACTCAGTCAGCACGTAGCGATTGAACTGCTTCGGATCCTTCAGTGCCTTGTCAAGAACCGTGCTGATCTGGGCAGCGACCCTGAGTTCCTTCGCTATCTCGTTCGCGCGTTTATCGCTCGCTTTTTGTATTGCCTTTTTTCGTGTTCTTGTCCTGAACTTCTCACGCTCTTTCGTCCACTTTTGTTCGGCAGCGACATTGCCCAAAGTCGACTTATTGACACCGTACTTTTCAGCAAGCTTCCGATAGCTGATGTCGCCTGTCACATATTCAGTTTGGATCTTTTCCCAGTCGACTTTGCGTGCCATGATTCCTCCTCCTGATTTAGAAAATCACACTTTGAAAAAAATTGCTCCCCCCTATGGGAAAGAGAGGTCATCTCTGACCTCTCGCCTGTTTGTGTGCTTCGATTATTTCCCGGTCTCTCGGTCTGAGTTCCGCCTCGGGAGTAGCAAGACTCCACTTGGCGCACCAGTACGGACAGCCGGGCAGCCGTTCTTCCTGCATCTCGCATCTCGGGCATCCTCGTGCCGATTCCACCGATGCGATGTCGTCGATATAGTCGTCCATAGCCTACTCCTCCGGGATGACCCTGAGATCGATCTCTTCGATCTCCGCTCTGACCTCGAGACACTTCAGATAGTTGCCCATGTATGCGAGCTGTCTGTTGAGCATCTCGAGCGAGCACTTCGGTCTGAACCTGCATGTGCCTGCTTCCGTCTCCACTGCGATCCTGTGGAGTCTGTCGTATCTGATCTTCGTCTGCCAGTACTCCGCAATGAATCTCGTCTTGTAGTTGTCGCTGAGCATCAGCCTTGCTGTGTCAGCCATCGTGATCTTAGTCATGTTCTTATACCTCCTGAATCCTGAATCCTTTGTCCATCATGAGTTTTTTCTTGAGCTGATATACCGAATTCTTCTTCGTCGCCTCGCTCTTCACGTCTTCGACGATGAAGTTGCCTGCCGAGTCGTAGTATGTGAAGTCTGCCTTGTAGACAGTCCCTGTCACTCTCTCACCGTCCGGGAGAGTGTACGCTTCCCTGAGCGTGAAGTTGTGCTGAAGTTTCAGATCCGAGATGAGACCTGCTTCCTGCATCCCGAGAAGTTCCATGAACCGTCTGTACTCTTTCTTCGAGTCGAACTTCAGTCCGTCAATCTCGACTCGTTTGTTGCCGTACTTGCTTTTCTTCTGCTTCGGAACTACGTCATGCGCCCTGAACGTCTTCTTCTGCTGAGCCTCGAGTTTCTCCTTCGCCTGCTTCCGATACTTCTCCGGAAGATCCTCTATCGTCGTCATCTTCTGCCTCCTTCTGCACTATGACTATCCTTATCGCATTCTGTCCTTCGACGATCTCGTAGCTCGTCTCGAACCTTTTCGCATACTCACGGATCTCACCGAGAGAAAATACGTCGTCTGCATCCGCACTGCTGAACCTTGTGAGCATCGTGCCGATGAGAGCGTACAGTCCTCGTTCCTTCTCCCGGAAGATGATCTCGTTCTCTTTGACTTTCCTCTCGAGCCTGTCCTGCTTCTCAGCCGATGTGACTATCTTGTGCTTGAGTGCATAGATCTCACGCTCGTTTTCTTTGAGTCTGGATCTCATCTTGCCGAGTCTGCGTTTGATCCGAGTGATCTCATTCGCCTTCGACTCGTTGAACAGTTCGAGCATCCTGATCTTATCCTTCGGTCTTCCGTCCTGCTGAGACTCGTAGAACTGATCGAGTCTTTTTGCGTACTGACACGATTTCCAGTCCGAGCAGCAGTAACTGACCATCTGATCCTGCTTGCGTTCTGCCTCGAAGAACTCTCTGATGCAGTCCTCGCACGTTATGGCAGTCGTCTTCTCTGCGATGAAGTACGGACATAGCACGTAGTTTCCGTTTGGCATTTTCATTCGCCCCCTTTAGCGATCTTCAGATTCCTGATATACTCATCGAACTTCGCACGCTCCACTTCCTGCCTGCGTTGTTCTGCTTCCGACAGTTCATGTTTCTGCTCCGGCTGAGCAGTCTTTCTTTTCTTCGGCCATCCATCCTGCTCTGCGATCCTCAGGATGAGAGCGTAGTGATTGCTGTATGACCTCTGGGCATTAGCGAGATAGTACGACACGGAATTGATAAGCTTGGAGTGATCCTGATAAGTGTCTTGGATGTCTTTATACTCGGCATCTGAAAGAGACACATTAGAGAGTTTCCCGAAGAGGGAGTGAGAGGAGTCCTCGCGCGCGCGCGCGATATGTTTAATATTATATATATATTCCTCTCTCTCTCTTTTCTTATCATTCTTATCATTCTTTTCCTTCTTGTTCTGTTGGTCACTTGTTGGTCGTTTGTTGGTCACTTGTTGGTCACTTTGTTGGTCGTTCTGTTGGTCACTTGCCGAAGTCCTATCTTGATATTTGCTGTAATTTTCAACGGTTATGACAGTATATTTGTTGGTCGTTTTGGTGGTCACTTCGTTGGTCGATTTTAGGTGGTTTATTGCTGTCCTCACCGCACGCTCTGAAATTCCAAGCTCTTCAGCCATCTTTTTCCTTGTCGTCACCCACTGTCCTCTCTTTATGATCTGACCTCGCCATTCTCTGTCTTCATGGTTTGCGTTGATGAGTATATGGAAGAAAACCCGGAACGTGTTTGGATCCTTATACCATCCCCACTTCACTATCTGTCTGTGTATCTTTACGAATCCGTTCATCTTCCCCCGACTGATATGTCTCCTCCTTTATATCCACCGGATGAAGCAGTCCCATCAGAGACGGCGGATCTGCTTCTTCATGTACCTTCTTTTCCTTCTTCTCCTCATGCCTGTGAAGGTTTATGACCTTGCTGTCATCCCTTGCGTAAAACGATACGAACTCGTCTGCCTGCTGCCTCGACAGATGCGTCCTTTTTACTCTCGACTCGTAAGCGAACTCACCTGCCTCGAACTTCTTTCTCATACGCTCCTCAAGCTCCTGCTCGTCGTAGTTTGCCTCAATGAAGTAGTAGTCGAGTCCACAAAACTCAGAGCCTGTGAGATGGTCTGTCGTGCCTGTGTCCGTCATGTAAAGCACGCTCTCGGAATTGATCTCGATGATCCATCCCACGTTCGGAACGTCATGCTCCAATGGGAACGAGCGGATGCTCGCAAGTCCGTAGTCATACGTCTGCCCTTCCTCGATGATGTCGACTCTCTTCGTCTGGACTTTGCACTCTTTCACGAGATCCTCTGCCAGATAACCCGGACAGGCGAACCTCACCATCGGATGATCCTGAGCGAGCTTCTTTATTGTCGGGATCTTAAAGTGATCCGAGTGTCTGTGCGTCAGAAGCACGAGTCCTATGACCTCACCTGCAAGTTCTTTATATCCCACTCCGCAGTCGACGAGAACGCCGTTCTCAAGGAGCAGGGCATTGCCACTGCTCCCTGTGCCTATCACTTTATATTTCATCGCTCTCAGCCTGATTCAGAGCCTCTGCGAGTGCATCCATGTCGAGCTGACTGCTTCCTTCTATGACTCCGTCCTCATCTACATCCAAAGGCTTGAATCCTTCAGGCAGTTTCTCCGGCTCACTCTGGATCTGCTTTGTCCCGAGTGACGTGTCGAAGTAGTCCTCGACCTTTGCCATGCCGTCTCTGAGCGACGTGTAGATCCTCGACAGTTTGATGAACGCCTGCTCTGTGAACGCGCTGATGTTCATGCCGATGTTCTGCTCAAGCATGTCTACAGTCACACCGTACTGCTGATAGAAGGCCTGAGCCATATCCTGAATACGCTCTGAGAGAGGCTTATCTCCTCTCTGAAGCGTTTTTTCGCATTCAGCGAGCGCTGTATCCACCACGTCTCCCGGGATGACTCCGAGGATGCACGCACGCTGTCTCCTCGCGCCCTGATTCGCTATCAGTTCATATATGTCTCTCGTGTCTGTGAGCACCTGAGAGCCACGTTTTGTCTCTCTGACGTGCTTGACTGTGAACGTCTTCGTCTGTCTGTAGTTGGTCTCGAGATCCCATGCGTAAGCCATAGCCGACGACTCTCCGTCACGTCTCTCGAGTTCGATGACACCTGTGTCTATGTTGCCCCATGCCTGAGCGATAGCCTCAGCGAGTCTTATCGATGCTCCTGTCACCTTTGTGCCGCCTCTGGGATACTCATACACTGCCGCCTCTGCGAGTGCTTTTCTCCTGCATGACATGATGACGTTGTTCATTGACCTCGAGATGTCTCTCGGGAACTGCTTTGCCATAAAGACAGCGGCCTGCACTTCCTGTCCCTGTCTTCCGATAAGCGCCTGAGTCTGTGCGTTCGGTCTGATCTCTGCAGCCGTTCTTTCCATCGGTGCATTGTTTCTCTCTTCCATGTACAGCATTCTCTTAACCCTCCTGTTTTATCTGTTCGTACCTATATCCATTCTCCTTCATGAAGCTGACGAGCTGAGCCAGTTCTTCGACGGATCCGTAAACCTTGAACGAGATGAAATGCTCTCTGTGCGGTTCATCTACTATCTCTGCCGGATACTTCGCCTGCCTCGGTGCTGAGAAATGCGATCTCACTTCCTCGTCGTGCCTTGCTTCTTCTTCCTTCTTCGCCTGTCTCTCGGCCTCTGCTTTTCTCTCAGCCTCTTCTCTTGCGATGCGGTCTGAGACTGTCGTTATCGCTCTCGATACGTTCAGCGTCCTCTTGTATTCTGCGAGGATCTCAGCCTTGTGATCCTGAGTCGAGATGAGTTCGAGATCGTCCGTGATGTGATCGAGGAACTCTTTCGCCTGTTCCTTCAGTTTCTTCTTCGAGTCAGACAGTCCGACTCTGATCTGAGCGTCTTCCCATCTCACAAAATCAAGTTCGAGACTCTGCCTGTACTCCTCGAAGTACGCTGTGATCTCAGCTTCCTTTTCATCTTTCAGCACCTGCTCGACCTCACCGATCTTCGTCTTCAGTTCCTGATCTGCAATCGCATACTTCTTCTTGACGTTCTCGTTGTATGCTGTCTCGACCAGTTCCCACGGAGTCAGCACTCTGATCTTTACAGTCTTGAACTCATCTGCATAGAGTTTCGCTTCCTTGTTCAGCTCTGCCCTGACCTTCTTGATGTCCTTATAGTTGTCCTCGGTGACGACCATCGCCTGACACGCCTTCACCTTCTCTTCGATCTCAGCGCCCTTCTCTCTGAACTTCTCCTCGAGAACAGGTAACTGTTTTACGGTTATTAGTTCTGCCATGTTTTCTCTCCCTTCTTTTTCCTCGATCGCCTTCAGCCTCTTGGCGATCTCATATACCACGTTTACTGTCACACTGTTTCCTGCCTGCTTATATAACTGAGAGTCTGAGTTGACCTCAGCCGCTCTCTCGAAATATTCATCCGGGAATCCCTGCAGCCTGAAACATTCCTTCGGTGTCAGTTTTCTGATCCTGACCTGTGTACCATCGTCAAGAAGAACTCCGTGTCTGTCCTGAGCAGTCACCGTGAAAGCCTCCTCTCCATCTTCTTTGAATCTGCGACCCTGCTGTCTCTTCTTTTCTCTCTCCGGAGTCAGGCACGCTCTTACTATCTTCGGCATCCTGTTTCCTCCTCCGCACGAATCGAGCGTCGGACTGATTCCTTCCTCGCTATAGATCCTGCCTGCCTGTGGGTTTGGCTCTCTCTCGGTTCCGTAGATCTGGCCGACCTGCATCACCTTGAGTCCGTCTCTTCCGCTCCTGAGCGTCGGTGCTGTCTCATCGTAGAACCGGGGATCCCTGTTCGCATACGTGTCATCCACTATCTCGACGACTCCGACTTCACATCCAGTGTCGAGCGTCGGGGATGTCTCACCGTCATCGACGACTCTGCCTCTTCTCGTCTTACTTTCCGGATAGCTCAGACTCATCACCCCCCCCGATCTGATTAGCGTGAAACCCTGCTTCGTTGCATTCTTCACTCTGATCTTCTTCATCTTCCATTACCATTTAGTCATCCACGAGTACCTGAAGCGTCCTGTCTTCCGCATCGAGGCCGAGCACTTCTCTGTTGTTCAGCGTCGTCGGGATGCTGTTTCTTCCGTCATACTTTGCGATAAGCTTTCCGCCTGTGTCATACACTTCGAGATCGATGCTCTCGTTCGTTATCTCCATGATGTCTATAAGCCTCATTTTTCTTCTCCTTCCTGAGTTTTCCGATAAGCGTCTTCCAAATAGATCCAAGCCGTCTGTATCCCTATGTCGAGCCTGTCCATGTACTGTTTGATAAGCTCGTATGCCTTCAGTAATTCGTTCATCTCTCTTCCCTCACCTCTCATATCTGCTTTGATAAGGACAATTCTGTCCCTTGCAAAATCAATTTGCTTTACAGTTGCACAATTCATTCGCCCTCACCGCCTTTGTAGTTTGTTCTGTTGCTTGTATATGTCTTCGGGAAAGATGATGGATTTACACAAGCGGTAATTTTGCAATAGCCCAATTCGTTTGCAAGCCCGCACATCACTTGTTTTGATTTGCAGTATCTCTTTATTGGCTCTGCTTTCGTATATGTCATTCCTCGACTTCCTCGTACGTTTCCTCAAAGATATCTGGCTTGCATGGATACGGCTCACCGTGTACACCCGTGATTATCCAGTCTCCGATATTTGCGTGCATAGTTCCCTCTAATGTGTCAATGTCCATTTCCTTATCGGTCTGATACGCTTCTATAACGACTGGTTTCTTTCTGAATGTCCGCATTTTCTTTGTTGCAATTATCTGTCTCGCTTCTTCTCTCGTCATTCCTCGCTCCTTTCCGTCTCGGATATAATGTCACGCCATTCTGCTCTCGCTTCTTCTTCTGTCATTTCACCGCTTTCCACAAGACGGTCTAATCTGTCATACAACAAAAATAATTCAAAGTCGTTCATCACTCGCTCCTTTCTCCGTATGAGCAAAAGTCATCGTCCGTCCTCTTCGGCTTCAGGCTTTGACTTCTTCCTGCTGAGAGTCCTTCCTGTGAAATCCGTTCACTTTGAGTACCCCCCCCGATTCAATCGGATAAACACCGTTTGAACGGCGATCCGCTCCGAGCAGCGTATTTGCCACTACTGGCTCAGCACCTTGCTGTCCTTGTAACTGAGAAGCCTCTGAGCCGTCTGCGCCGAAAGGAAATACTTCTCGTCCACTGAGTCCTCCAAGATGTCCGATAATGAACACTCTTTCCCGATTCTGTGGAACTCCGAAAAATTTGCTGTTAAGCACCTGCCATTCGACGCTGTACCCCAGTTCTTCCATCGTGCTGATGATGGTCTCGAATGTACCCCCCCTATCGTGGCTGAGGAGTCCTTTGACGTTCTCAGCGAATAGAATCCGAGGCTTCCTTTCTTTAGCAAGCCGCATGACTTCAAAGAAGAGAGTTCCTCTTGTATCGTCAAAGCCTCCTCGCTTTCCTGCAATCGAGAAACTCTGACAAGGAAATCCGAAACAGTAACAATCTGCTTCGGGTAGATCTCCGGGTTTGACTCCCTTAATGTCACCTGCATACCATTCATCATCTTTCACCTCGTGCATCGCCCTGTAACTTCTATCTGCGTACTTATCAATCTCGCAGTGTCCGACGCATTCATGGCCTGCCATCTCCATGCCGAGCCTGAATCCGCCTATGCCTGCGAAGAAGTCAATGAATCTCATAGTTCTCCCTTCTTCGACACTACTTTCTCTATTTCTTTCTCAAGCTCCTCTTCATCCATGAAAGCGAGCCTTGCCGCCTCATGGATCATCGCTCTCATCTCCTCTTCACCGTGTCTGGTGAGAAGAGTCTCTCTCATCGCATCTATCACTCCTGCGAACTCAGCGAGCAGGATCCACTCCGGAGCGCCCCCTATCTCTATCTTTCCATTTGCCGCTTTTATCATTTGTTTTTCTCCTGTCCCGGCGGATATGAGGCAAGGCATCCGCCGACTTGTCAACAAAGATGTTTCATTAAAACCAACTTCTACTACTACACGTGAGTTTTAACTTTTCGCCTTGCCCCTATTGATTTACGCATGTAGCGTCATCAACCTATCCATGTATTCATGAGTCCTCCGAATATCGTTATCGCTGTGAATGCGAGGATCTCAAAATATGTCTTTTTCGCTTCAGCCTTCAGTCTGTACCTTTTCACTGCTTGGCCTCCTTCCTGATGACGACGTGTCTGTACTCGTTGAGATTGCATCTGCACCCGGACTCGTCGTCGATGAATATGTCTATTGCATCTGTGCCGCAAGTATCGACTATCTCGAACTCGTCACCTTCGATGTCGATGACTGTCCCTATAGGCAACCACCTGCAAGCCGCATGACCGTACTCGAGATATGTTCCTGAACTTGACTCGTGTCCTTCGCCGTCGTTACATGTCGGACAGTAGCAAGTGATTCTGCACTGTCCGAGATCCACAGGTCTATTAAGATCCGCTGTCTGAGCCATGCTCAGCATCCCTGCGATGACGACTGCAACTGTCAGTTTAAGCACTCTGCATCACCGCCCGGTTCTTCATTGAGATCGATCCCTACATACTCCTTGACCTTCGACGGCCAGAAGATGTAGGCGTATCGCTTGTTGCACTTCACTGCCGCGCCGAACGGCACGACCTTCTGCTCCATCCCCCTGCGAAGCGTCAGTTCCGATGTGCCGATCGCCTTTGCTATCCGCCTGATGTTGCTCATAACTTTTCTCCCTTCATGTTCAAAAGTTTCGACGGCGTGTCCGTCACGCCTCTTTTCTCGCATACACTTTCGTGTCGTCTTCCGGATAATGCTCCGCAAGATCCATCACGGTCTCGATCGTAGAGATCGCACACATCGCCTCGATAAGCAGTGCCGTCTTGTCTTTGTATCCGATCTCATAGATATACTCGATGCTGTCCATTATCTTTCTGACTTCCTTGTCAGTCAGTGTTACTGCCATCGTGATCCTCCTTCCTTAATCTGCGATCAGCTCGAGAGATACCATCACGTAGTTAGCGATGCTCACAAGCTCCGATCCTGCGACCCTGTATGCCTCTCGGCACGCAGCCAACCACATCTCTTCGTTCGTTCCGAATGCTCCCTTGACCTCAAACTCGAAGTCGAGCATTCTCCTCAGCGGAAAACCGCCGTCAAATTTCGCCCTGAAAATAATCATGTGTACTCTCCCTTCCTGTTGGCATTTTGTCTACATATCAACTAAAAAAAATCGCATCACGCTGTTCCAGATCTGCAATGTTGAGCAGATCACAAATGGTCTGGATCTCAAATTGAGTAAAACTGACTTCGCCGTTAACTTTTCTGCGAAGACTGCCGTATGAGATTCCAAGCGTCTCGGCGATTTTTCCCTTCTTTATACCGGCCTGTTCGATTATCTGTTGAAGCAATGCCGTATTTGTCATGTGACTCACCTCCTCCGTGTTGGCATAATGTCTACACTCAGAAAATATCATATACGTTCTCTATTTGTCAACATTATATTGCAAGTTTTGTTGAATTTTTTTGAACAAAAAGTTATAATGATTGTGGAGGATAATATGAAAACAATAGGCGAACGTATTAGACAAAGAAGGATAGAACTTGAGATGAGTCAAGAAGAACTGGCTGTTAAGTTGGGATATAAGTCCAGATCTTCTATCAATAAAATAGAGAAAGACGGTCGTGAACTTAGGCAGAATAAGATAGTAGACATCGCAAAAGCACTACACACGACCCCTGCTTTTATTATGGGATGGACTGAAGAAGATCCTCTACCAGACTCACCCACCGAGAAAGAGATGAATCTGATCCAGAAGTATAGATCCTTAAACGATGAAGGTCAGGAAAAAGTCGACGAGTACGTAGATGACCTCGCCTCATCCGGGAAATATAAAAAACTTAATACGCATCCAATGGCTGATGAAGAAACAGCGTAAGAAATAAAAAAGTCGCCGCCCTGTGGGGACAGGACGGCATGACGGAGTGCTCCGCCGAAACTTTTGAACGGTTACAGTATAGCACTCCGAGGAAGATCGTACAATCGAAAGGAGTGATTTTTTATTATGAAAGCACCGAACGGAACAGGAGGAGTAAGAAAACTTTCGGGCAACAGGAAAAAGAAGTATCAGGCAGTAGTCACCGCAGGAGAAAAGATCGCAAATGGTAAGATCGTCCAGAAGCAGGTCTCACTTGGAGTTTACGAGACACGCAAGGAAGCGAGAGAAGCACTCGCTAAGTATCTCGTGAATCCAACCAACCTCGATGACAGATATATGACATTCGCTGACATATACTCTGAGCTGACTCCAACGTTCAAGAAGTCGATGCAGAGCGGATACCGATCAGCGTTCGCCATCTTCGGGCCGATCCATAACATGAAGATGAAAGACATCAAAGCTCGTCACCTGCAGATGGTAGCAGACACCACTCTCGGAATGTCAAAAAGCACGCAGAACAATTTGAAGGGACTTGCACATCTTGTTTTTCAGGAAGCACTTAAAAACGACATCGTCCTGAAAGACTACTCTCAGTTTATGTCGTTCTCGGAATCAGCATCAAAGCGGAACGGCAAAGCCTACTCGCAGGAAGAAGTATCTCGCCTTCTCGAGTACGGCCCCGACTGGCAGAAGATCCTCGTCTACACCGGGATGCGGATCAACGAACTGCTCCAGATGAAATGTGACGACGTTCATCTCGACGGACGGATCCCTTTTCTCTCGGTAACAAAATCTAAAACCAGAGCAGGCATCAGATCCATACCGATCCATCCGGAGATCCTTCCCATAGTCTCAGACAACTATGGGAGAAGCGACCGCCTCATAGCGTCGCCCGGGAGCTACTGTACAGCTCGAGAACACTTTAACGAGTTCAACAAAAGGAACGGCATTGGCATCGAGCATACACCGCATGACCTGAGGAGAACATTCTCATCCTATGCGAAGAGATGCGGACTCGATGACTTCTACCGCAAAACGCTCCTCGGCCACGCTCAGGGCAATCTGACCGATGACGTTTACACGGACGCATTCATGGATGACCTCTACAGTCAGATCTGCATGGTACATTTCAACTGACTGTAACATACCGAGTAACTTACGAGCGTGCTTTTTAGATGGTTTGAGACCACTCTTGAAACCTTGAAACCATTGGAATCATGCGATTTCAACACCTCGTGACTTAAATTCAAAACAATTTAGTGACGCTATAACTATTGAAATTTCAACATTCTTCCTCGGCAGTGTAACATACGAGTAACAAACAGCAGATTAGTGTAACATACATTAAATGAAAACAGGACTGTTGGCGCAGTCCTGTTTTCCATAACAATGGTACATGAAAGGAGGCACATTATGCGTGTATTTCACCTTAACATCTCGAGCGTCTCGACCTTCTGCTTCAGCTCATCGATCCTTTTCCACTGAGCCTGATCGTCCTTTTCATTTATAGCCATGCGCTCGACCAGTTTATTATGTTTCTCGACTTTTCGTTCGAGCTGTTCTATGCGATAGTTCGATAGTTTGTTCGCCGTCAGTATACCTGCGATGCTTCCGAACAGTGTCCCGACGAGACTCAGGACTGCGACCACTATTGCTTCTGTCATCTCCGGTCACCTCACTTCAGCAATTTGTTCACGATCTTCTGGATCTCCGTCGGATCATATCCTGCAGCCTTCAGTTTCTTCTTGCGAGTCTCACCATTGCCCCACTTGCCGTTAATGACTTCCTTTGCTATCTCAGTATTACTTTTCTTCTTTGTCGTCTTCGGTGCTGACACTGTCTTTGCCGCCTTCTCTCCGACGATGTTCTTCTTGAACGTAGTCCATCTCGAGTTATTCGCTCCTGCGAAGCGGGCCGGGCAACACTTTCCGTTTACATCGAAATGCCTTATTACTGTCTTTGCGTTCGGACACTGGCTCTGGATATACTTCACGAGATCCCTGATAGCAGCGATCATCTTTGTCGACGGATCCCTTGACGCACAGTCGCACATCTCGATGCTGACCGAGTTTGCATTGAGGCATTTCTTATAATACTTGCCTGCTCCGTTCTCCTGCGTAAAGAATCCGCCCACGCTCCATGCGATCCTATTCAGAGCTATCGACTGAAGTACAGTGCCGTACTGATCCACAAAGTAGTGAGCGCCTGCGTTCCTCGTATTACCGTTCTTGAAATAGTTGCACTCAGCCTTTGCTGTATCCGTCCTGCTGTCGTTTCCGGTATAGTGAATGACGATGTATTTGATCTTATCGAGACTCCTCGTTCCGCCGTAAGAATACGAGCGTGCTTTTATCATCTTGTACTTTGCCATCACTCCACCTCTTCTCCGTCGGATCTGTCATCGTCTTCACGTTCGATGTACTCATACCTCGGCTCTTCGTAAGAGAGTGCCTGAGAGCTGTCAGATGCTCCGGCAGTCGTCGGATCCACGACGATGCCCACGAGTGCAAGCACGTCTATACACCTGCAAAGAAGATCGAGAACAGCCTGCTGTTCGATGCTTGGTATGATGCCGACCATATTAAGGATCTGATAGACTATCGCCACTATGAGAGCGACGAGCGATGTCAGTGTCACCTTGTTCTGTAATCTCAGTTTCCAATTGATAATCATTCATATCACCCCTTTTACGACATGATAAAAGAGAGAGCATTTTCATGCTCCCCCCTCTAACTTTTAACTGTGCCTGTTGCGTCTCTTGCTGATAGATGCCTTTGTCCACTTTCTCTTCGGCCAGTTCGACAGATTCTGCTTCGACTCTGTGCTTGCTACAAAATTCAGGATGTACTCCTCGTCCGTCATATCCGGGAACAGCCTTGCGACCTTCCTTGCGAGCGTCCTCTTTCTGCTCTGCGTTGGTGCATTATAGATCAGCATGTCGTAGTAGCCGATGTAGTAGTTGCCCCTGTTCAGATAGATCTCGTCCTTCGACATGCCAGTGCTCTTCAGGATCCTGTCGTAGCTGTCCATCTTGTCGGTGTCGTCTTCCTCGAGTGCCGTCTTGTAGTATCTGTTCGTCCAGTAGTGTACATTCTCCTGAATCTCGTCCTTCGACATACCGTACTTCTTCTGGTTCTTCATGATGCTCTCTATCTTGTCAGCATCTGCTTCCTCGATCGCACTCTTCAAATCATCGCTGTAGTAGTTCCTGACTTTCTTCATTACGTCCTCACTTGAGTAGTCGTAGTTGTCCTTGTACTTCTTCAGGATCTTCTTGACCTTGTCAGGCTTATCTTCTTCTATTGCCTTGTCGACCTCGGTGCTCAGCCTCTTGTTGACCATCCTGTCTATGTCTTCGTCGGTTATATTGTTGTCGTTCAGGAACGTCTTGATCTCGTCGGCCGTGTCGTCGTTGCCCTTCTCGAGTTCATTGAGATAGTACTCGATGAACGTCCTCTTGTTCTTCGCAGGATTGAGTTCAAACGAGTCTTCCTTGAAGTGAGCGTAGTCAGAATCTTTCATCACATTGAAGAATGCCTTCCTTGAGGCCATGAAGTCTCGTTCAAGGTTTGACATCGGAACTCCGAAGAGAGCCGCACTGTCCGAGACTGCGTCGAGCATCAGTTTCTTCCAAGAGTACTTTACGTCACCGTCTTTGTCGTAGTACTCCTTGTACTTCTTGACCGACTGCAAAGCGTCTGCGATCATCGACATATCTGCGCGCTGTACGTCATACCCTTCCCAGATCGACACGAGATCTTTGACCCACGGAAGCTGATTCAAAAGATTGACGTTGCTCCTGAAGTCGTCGACTGCATAGTGAAGTAGCCACTTCTCGATGAACGGTTTATTCTTCAGATCATCATCGTCGTCACCTGTCCACGAGTCACGCATCGCGCTGATGAGAGATGCAGCGACCGAGAGTGTTATCATCGAGACGATGTAGTTCTGACCGAACCGAGTCATCGTCTTCGCAGCGCCCTTCTTGTCTCCGGACTTGATCTGGTCTCTTGCCGTCTTCAGCATCGTCATCCACATGTTGATCTGAGTCGTCGGCTCTGCCATGAACGATGTGAGCGATCTCATGTACCAGTCTTTGTTTCTCATCATCTGAGATCTGTGAAGTGTCGAGTCGACCACCTGCGTCCTATCTACTATGTATCTGAATCTCTCGTTCACATGTTCTTTCCACTCTGCGGATCCTTCTCTGATCTCAGGATGCTCTGCTCTCGTCTCTGCCTCGACTGCGGCGAAGATCCTTGTCCATGCCACGTCGTCTGCGAAACCATACATGCCGAAGGCCATCTTGTTCCACATGCTGTCCTCGTTGCCCATGATGATGTCCTGCATATCTCTTGACACGTCGGTCTGTGCGAAACCGAGATGCTTCCAGTATGCTATCGGGCAGGTCTCCCACATCCTCTTCTTTGTAGCACTGGCCGTCTTCGGATTGACGTTCGCTGTCATACCCTGAGCGAGATACTTGTAGTCGATGTATACCTGTGCTCTTGTAATAGCCGTCGGCTGCTGAATGAGTACTCTCGCATTAGCACCGATCTTGACCGACTTCCATCTCCGCAGGAGTTCATCTGCTATGGTCAGTCCGTTCTGATCTTTGTTGTACTGCGTGTTCAGATCCTGCAGGAGCGTGTTGATATACTTGTTGACCGCATCGCCCATCTTGCGATTGATGCTCTGCTTGACTGATGACTCGATGCCTCTGCCTGTCCTGTCGTTATAATTGTAAACTCTCTCGAAGTCTGTTATCGCCGGAACAAAAGCGTTGTACATGCTCATCGTGTTGATGTGAGTAGCACACACTCTGAAGAAGTCGTCGATGACTATCGGGTTATCTGCAAACTCGACTGTCGCCTTCGTGAACCCGGTGTTCTTCAGCTTCGATATGGCGTTGCCCTTTTCAGAAGTCGACTCGTTCAGGAACATGTCACTCGACTTGATCGGGAAGTAGTTCGGCTCTCTGAAGGACTCATATCCGTACAGTTTCATGCTCGTCTGATTGCCCCACTCTGCGCACTGTCCGTTCAGGAATGACAGGAACATATTTGCCACTTCCTTCTGCGCGTTCGTCAGCGACGATGTGATCTTTATAACATCCTCGTATGTGATGTGAACATGAGTCTTCATGAGCTTGTCGCCGAGGAGTTTCTTCTTCAGTTTGTTCTTCATGTTCTTCGAGACAGGAGCGACGACTATGCCGCTTGCATACATGTGTCCTCTCGCCTGCTCACGTTTGTTCAGAGCGTATAAACTCATGATCTGAGCCGGAGTTAACTCTATCGACTTTCCGTCGCTTAAATCGAAAGTTTGAGCCTCAGCCTTCTCTCCGCTCCATGTATCGAATGCGTGCTTGCCATACTTTTTCTTTATGTCCTCGATGAACTTCTTCGTCTGCTGTATGTTTCTAATGTGAGTATCCTCTCCCTTCACGATCTCCTCGAAGACCGTCTGCAACGGAGATCCCACTCTGTCAAAGAAGTCTATCGGTTTTGCGTTCGCCACATTCACAAAGTCTCTCGCACGTCCGACGAGACCGCCTGTCACGGTCTGATCGTCCATCTCGTTGAAATACTCTATCGTAGCATCACCGAGTTCCGAGATCGTCTGCTGTATGTTCTCGGTGAACGCCTGATTTATGTGGGAGATCTGATGCTTGATTGCTCCGACGAGAGTCCTGACTTCACTCAGCGTTCTCGTGTCGAGATCCGACAGTCTCATGTTCTCCGTCTTTGTGGCGAGAGCCTCGATCATCATCATCATGTACTGATTTGCCTCGATCTCTGTCGTGTCACTCGCCACGATCTTCGCATACTGCTCTCTGAGGTCTCTCAGATCCATGACACGTCTGCTCGGTCTGCCATACTTCTCGATCCACTTGTCTGTGTATATCGTCTCAAAGTCGAGACTGTTCAGCAATGTCGCTATGGCCTTGTCATAACCGAACGGTATATGCTTCTTTTCCGTCGGTTTCAGGAGCATGGTCGAAAGATCCTTTGCATCACGTTCGATCCTGTCTCTGAGTTTTCTTCTGTACTGTCTGTCTTTCCTCTTCCTGTCTCTCTCCTGCTCAGCCTGCATCCGCCTTCTCAGCTTCTGCTCTGTGCTAAGATTCTTCTCTTCACGCAGTTTTTCGAGCCTCTTCTTGTAATGCTCTTTTATCCTCTCGACCGCAGCGTCCTTTTCTTCTTTCTTCTGCCTGCGAAGATCCTCGAGTTTCTGCTTTGACTTTTCTTTTTGCTTGCCGAGTCTCTCTTTCGACTTATCCTTTTCCTTTTCGACTCTCTGCTTCGATCTTTCTTTTTCTCTCTGGACTGCCGCCTTCTTCTCTGCCTGCTTCCTGTCAGCGAATGTCTGAGCCGGGACTGCCTGATCCATACGTTCAAAGATGATTGATGCAACGTCGTTCACCATCTCGTTGTAATACGGATGAGATCTGTCGATCCTCTCTTCGGCAGTCATCTCCATCGTCTCGACCCAGTCGACTATCTGAAGCAAGTGATCCACTGCATTATTGCTGTACTCGTGATCCACTATGCCCGGGAACACTTCCTCGAACTCCTCGACAAACTGATCCACGCCACGGCCCTTGTCTCGGTCGTTCGTCATGTGAGGGATCATCTTCCTGTGGGATCTGTACCAGTCACCCCAGTCTGTGCTGATGTCTTTCTTGTCGTTCGGTGTCAGATAGATCCATGCCGACTTCAGCCACGCCTTGACGGAATTGAGATCTGCCTCGCTGTCGTCTGTAAGTCCTATACCGTACTCGTCTATCGAGTTTTCGATTATCTCTCTTGCAAGAGCCATAGCATCTCCGAGACCTTCTTCCATCGTCTCGTCCTTAGCGAGCTGTTCGTAGATCTTCTTGATGCGTTTTACCATCGCATTCAGTTTCTTCTCGCCCATGTATCCCGGCATGTCGAAGAGTTCTCTCGCAAGGTTTCTTGCATCCTTGTCCGACATGATCGTACCCTTCGACAGTTTCATCTGCCGTCTGAGTTCGTCGACCTTTTCGTACAGACGCAATACTTCGGGATCGATTTCTTCATCGAGCGAATACGATGTCTTTGGCTCAACGAGATCCTGCCCCATGTCATTCTTGAGCAGTGCGTCTTTCCTGTCGATGTCAGGCCGTGTAGCACGCCTCTGAGATTCGCTGTACCTGAGCCTCGTCTGAACATCTCGGGCCTCGATCTCTCCTGCTGCTCGCTCGTACCTTCCAAAAGTAGTGTTGTTCTCCGCTTCTTCGTATGCTCTCATTGCAGCCAAGAACGCATTTATCGTCTCTATCGTCTCGAAGTCGTTTTCCGCCGCAGCCTGCATGAGAATCATCGGAACATCTGCCTTAACGTCATCGAGCGTACTGCCGAAGTTTACACCATACTTGTCAAAATGTGGCTTGAGCATCCGTGCTGACTGCATCGCAAGATCCCTTATTGCCGACGGAATTGATCTGCCACGCATGACGCTCGTATTTGCGCCTCGAGCAAATCCTTCGATTCTTTGGATCGCATGTTGAACTTCGTGCATGGTTGTGCTTTCAGCCTCTTTGTCCATAAACGCCTTGTTAGCAACAGTCAATGTGTTGGTTATTCGACTGTATGATCCATACACATTCTGTCCAAGAGTCTTCGTCGTGCCAAATGCGATGTTGACCTTCCTGAGCTGAGGATAATTCGCAAACAGGACAGGATGATAGAGAACGTCCTCGAGAACTGCCCCCGGTTTCTTCCACAGTTTCTTGTCGGTGCTCAGCCTCATCTGAGAGTCGTCTATCTCGAAGCGCCACTTGTCATCGTAGCCTTTGTGCCATCCTGTGAACTGCCTGATCTCCTCGGAAGATTTCCCTTCAGCGTCCCAGTTCTTTGCAATCTGGAGCATCATATTGTCAGCGTTCAGAGCATCCTCACCTGCGAACGAGAATCTGATGTCGGGATCGTCTGTCGGGTTTTCATTTCTGATGTCCTTGATCTGATTCGAGTCGAAGGCAACGTAGACATCGCCCTGTTCGTAACCCGAGCCGAATGCTCCGTTATCGTAAAGATCTCTGAATATGACTCCGTCGTATCCCAGATCCTGAGCATATTCGCACCAGTAGCGAGTGTTTCCGCTCATAGGCTGGCCTTCTTCTGTTGCGTCAAATGCTTGTCCGTTAAACGTGAAGACCTCGTCGCCCCAGTCCCAAAAGTCAGGATCCGAGTTTTCTTTCCATATCTCGACAGATTCTTTAAAGCCTTCACCATAGACATCGAGATCCTCGAGATCCCACGGTGTTGTTGTGCCGTCGATATAGTAGTACTCTCCGTCAAAGCTCACAAAGTGCGAATCAAAACCCGGTTCTCGGATCTCGTTCCAACTTGAACCTTCGCACTCGATGATAAGCGGATCCTTGAGATTGAGATATGCCGAGTATGTTCCTTCTATGTTTTTATGCTCTCGAGGATCATTGTCTCTAAGACCATCCTGAATGTCCTTTGCCGCTTCGATCCAATTTTTGCCTTCTCCTACGCTGTAGCCGACATCGTCAAATACTTCGATAAGCATACCCGGATCATCAGTTCCATATTTTTCGATATACCTGTCAACGTCATAGAACTCCTCGGGATCCTTGCCGTTTTCTAAGTGATATATTTCAGGGCCGTATATGTCCGGATCAAGATTGCGAATGAAGTTGATCGCATCTTCGACAGTATTGATTTCAACATTTGATCCGGTGAGTTTATACGGATCGATGTCGTTGCTCGGGCCACGCATGTATGACTCGCTCATCGCTCTGTTGCTCGTGAAGAAGAACGAGATTTCATCGTCTGACCACACGGAATCAAATATCGTGAAACCACCTTTATTCGTCGAGTGATATACCACCGCAAGTCTGCCATCCCTGTCACGCGCCTGACTGTTCTCAAAGTATCTCTTCTGAGCAGGAGTCAGCTCATTTCCTTCGGAGTCCTGCATCGAGAACTGCACCTTGCCGTCTGTGCCGTACGTATCCTCGATCTGAGCACGGTTCTGCTCTCTGATCGGTATGACATCGAATGCCTCTACCCACGTGTCTGCTCCATTGACCGGGCCGTCTCCAAAGTCCTGAGGCCAGAGATCCATTCTCTCCATGCTCTCTTTAGACCTCTTGCTGTTCTCGCTCATGTCCCTGATGACGACAGGAATATTCGTATATCCTGCGCGCATCAAAGCAAGCATCCTGTGACGACCTTCATGACCGATGACAGAATGACTCTCGTCTGTGTCGATGATGAGATAAGGAACTTGTCTTGCGTTCTTCAGATCCTCTACATCGAGTTCTCTGACTTCCTGACCCCACGCATTCTCTGTACCGTTCTGCCACGTTGCGAGTACATCATCCGGAAGAGTCAGCCTTAGGAAGTCTCTCGGATCAATCGTAGCGATCCACGCCTTCGAGTAGTTGTTCGTCGTTGCTCCCGGGATCGCATACTCTGAGATGAGACTGTTGAGCATCTCGGGAGAAAGTGAGACGTAGTCGTTGAGAGAAGCACGTTCAGCTTCAGATAAAGTATCTTCCAATGAGAACCTGAGTTCCTGCTCATCCGCAGCCTTGTTGACTGCGTCGATGCGAGCGTTCTCGACGTTGGGATCGTATGTGATGACAGGGATGCCTCTGTTTTTAAGTTCTGCTTTAAGTTCCCTGCTAAGCGTCTTCGGAACTACGGCGGCTTTTACCTCGTCAAATCCTATTGCACGCCTCGGCTTTGCCTCAAAATATTCTGTCGGCATCTCAGCGATTGCGTTGATTGCATCCATGATGTCGTCCATCTCGCTGTCAGTTATGTTAAGCGAGTACTCTTTTTCAAGTATTGAGTGCATCCTGCTCTTCGAGCGTGTCCTGTTCAGCACTTCTGCAACATAGGATCCAACATCGTATGCCCCAAAGATTTCATGAGAACTGCGACGATTGTGCTCAGCGATAGAGGCCGTCACTTCCCGGAGTTTTTCCATAGCATCTTCAGACAGTTTCTGATATTCCTCGAAGTCGATTGATCTAAGTCTGCCCTTATCTGCCCTGACAGCATCTAAAGAACCATACCTTTTCTGTGCCGCACCCCGAGGATTCGCCCCAAACATCGATGATGCTCCGGCAGCAAGATTCCGTCTCATTTCCTTGACGACATTTTCAAGAGTCACTGAGTCATGCAAGGCTTCCCAACTTCTCCTGTTGCCTGCTCTGGTGAACATATCTTTGTCATTGCGGATCCCCTCTTTTTCAACGATGCCGTCGAAGAGTTCATCGATCCACTTTTTATATGCTTTCTTGCTGATTCTCTTGTCAAGTTTTTCGTTCAGTGCATCGACATCAGCTTCGACAGGGAGTCCTTTTTCACGATATGTGAGCAAATGCAACAGATTGTTTTGGAGAGGAGCAAACCCCATCTGCTCGTCATACTGCTTCATTAAGAACCTCAGAGGTTTCTCCTCGAGATCCGCATATTTTTTCTCTGCGTATGTCCGCATCGCTTCACGGAGCGTCGGCTCATACTTTTCCAACAGTTCATCATAAGACGAAAAGGCATCATCCACCGTATACTCGGGCATTCTTTCAGACAACCATTTCCAGAACGCTTCTTCGTGATTCCCCAGAGTTACTTCTTTCATGGGGACTCTTACTTTTGTGCCTGTCTTCTCCCTAAGGTACGCTAACTTGAATACTGGATCATCGCCGTAGGCCTCATACGGAGTACGGTACTGAATCGCATTCCTTATGTTATCCACGTCAAGCGAAGGCATACGCAGTCCTCGTAAGACCTGATCGTGTTTCTGATAAGGATCGATTCCCAAACTCTTCTCGAGATGATTTCTAATGCGAACCGCAACTTCCGAGCTAATTTTCTTGTCCACCGTCGGGAATGTCGGAGTATATGCGTCACCACCGAAAATATCATTGTATCTGCTCTTTTCTGGATCTATCGTGTCACTGTGGAACAACAACGAGATGTTTCCGTATTTATCATGCCCTATATTCGACACGGCAATAGAAGGCACCGGGAAACCCCCGAGCCTAAACGCACTCTCGAGATCTTCAGCATTCAGATTATGGGATGCGATCAAATCCCCGACCTGCTCGACTGGCGATTCGAGCGAGAATCTTATATCCTCGTTCTCCGTCGGATTCTCGTTGTCCACGCTCTTGATCTGATTTGAATAGAATGGTATTACGACCTGATGTCCTGCGTCATGATACTTTCCGCCTGTGTCGACTATGCCGTCATACGGCTCATATCCGTCGCCGTATTCCTTCATAAACGCCGTTACTGCATCCGGTATACTTGTCCATGCGTATGTAGTTCCGTTCGCAATATCGTCTCTCAGCTTATCTAACCACTCGTATGGATCCCAATTATTCTTGTCCCACCAATCTGCAGCGGCCGTCTCTCTCATATATTCTTCGAGGTCTGTGCTATCGAGCCAGTCCTCAAGATCATCAGCAAACTCTTCATCGATTTCAGATGTCACGAGCGGATGAGTTATGTTGAGATATACCTCGTAGACTTTTTCTTCTCGATAGTTCGGATCTTTATACCGAGCATTTTTTACACCAAGAAGATCGAGTATCTTCAGGAACTCCTCTTCCTCATTGAAAAGATCGCCTGACCAAAGCCATGCGTCTTCGAGCATCCTGAACACGTTTCCTCTCGCCTGACGGACTGTGTAGGGATCATGTGCGTATCCACCATTTCCACGAGTGTTCCCTTCCTCAAGCACGAACGAGTCGTAGTCATTGTCCCAGTCTCTTGTTATCTGCCCTGCTCTCTCAGAGAACTCCGCCTTCTGCTGTGGAGACAGATAATGCCAGTAGTCGAGAAGGTTGACTTCCTCGCCGTCGACATCAACAACAAACTGATTGTAATAGTTGTTGACATCTTCGTATTCGTAGGCCAAAGAAGTGTCCTCTTTATCTCTGCTGTAGTTCGTTGCTATCTCTTCATCGTCCGTAAAGAAAGCCATCGGCCCCGATGTCGCTCTCTCGGGATCGAAGAAATATCCGACTCTATCGGCCCTGCCTGTGCCGTGATAGTATCTCTTCAGTCTGCCCTGTTCATCTTTGAGTTCCGGTGCAACATTCCTGAAGAACTCCTGTTGTGCCTCAGTCAGAGTCTTACCCTTGTTGTCCTCGAGCGAGAAGCGAATGTCATCGCTTTCTTCGCTAAATCTCTTGGAAAGAGGAATAACGTTGCCTTCGTCATCATACGTGACAGGATCTGCGGACTTGATCTGGTTAGATTCAAACACCACCATTTCATCTTCCGCAATAATTCCGTCATATCCCATCTCTTCAAGCAATTCTCGAATGCCGTCTGTCATCTCGCCGTAGTCATCATATTTGAACTGATCCAAAAACGTCCCCGGGTCATTCTTATAGATTTCTTGGATTCGTCTAACATTTTTGACGAACTGTTCTCTTGAAATCGGGTAGGATTCATCATACGAATCAATCTTACGATCAATGTATGCGTCTATGCGAGCTATAATATCCTTTGGTGCTTCTCTGCGGAGATCGAGAGGTTTCCTCATGTGTAAAAATGCGCTGACGACTCTCGTTCCTTCTGTCCACTCTTGTGCTGTATACTCATCAAAGGCGAAATAGAAACCTTTACCGAGACGACTATCTCCGTCCCAGTTTCTTCCTTGCAGTTCTTTGGAGAAAACATTGAAATTATCAATCGTCCCATGATAGCCCTTGTACTGATACCCTGCTCTTCTCGCCGCCTCGTCAACAAGTTCCTGCGCCGTGTCCATTTCACCTGCTCGCACTGCAGCCATGTATCTGTCATCGAGTTCTTCAAGCGAGAAGCGAATGTCAGGATCCTCAGTCGGGTTCTCGTTGCGAACGTCCTTGACCTGATTGGAGTTGAAGGCGATGTAGATGTCGGAGAGTGCATTGCCCATCAAGGTCGACGCTCCGCCGATGTCTTTAATGTCTCTGATGATGACTCCGTCATAGCCTTGTTCTTCTGCGATCCATGCAAGTTCTCGTGTAGAGAAGCTGAGAGGAACATTCTCTGCTTCTTCGACTACGTTGCCGTTCTCGTCAAAATTCCCAGTTAGAACCATACTTCCATCCATAGGATCCTCGTTGCCGGGATCCCAGAGCTGTTCTGCCAGTTCCTTCGGGAGTCCTTGTTCAACAAGATGAGCAGTGACCGCACTACTCATCTGTTCCACCCAGTCATCGAAAATATCCCAATAATCTTCCGAATCCGGGATGGCAGGAATCGAATCTCCGAACGAATCTATTTCATGAAGTTCTCCGTCTTTATCATAATACTGGCCATAAAGCATATATCCTATTTGCTGATCGGTCTCTTCGTCCCACTCCCATTCGAGTGTTATCTCAAGATTCTTATATGTTGCATCGATTTCATCTTCCTCATTATTCGTGTAAGGAATCGAATGCCAATTCGCACCCTTCCCTTCAACGATCAACGGATTCTCGAGATTCAGGTAACTTTCGTAGTAGCCTTTTTGTCTGGTTTTCAGTCCGAGAACATCGTTAATATCTCGAAGAAGTCCGACAGGAGAGTTATTAAACAGATGATATGAGCTTCCTGATTGTGTTGGCAATTTTATTTTCGCATCGTAGACAGTGCGTAAACCCTTCTGTCGTATCCAGTTATCAAAAGTTGCCTCAAATTTAACTTTTGCATCATCCGGCATATACTCGTTCGGAGTTATTTCAGCGTCCAGATTTTCTGCGAGAGACTTGTTTGCATCCCATCCGGGAAGGTTTTCTTTCGCATACGATTCAAAACTCTCCCACGACGTGAAGCCTGCGTTCTCCAAATCAACTGGGTTGTGCGCATTCCGTCCGTACGTCTGGCTGACATCAAAGTTCGATGCAAAGAATAGACTTCTCTTGTCGTCGCTACGCTTTGGATCAAATACGGTAAAGCCACCTTTGTCCGTCGTATGATAAACTACAGCCAGTCTGCCGTCACGATCTCTCGCTTTACTGTTCTTGAAATACTCCTGCTGACCCGGAGTGAGCATACGACCGAGAGAGTCCTTGAGCGAATACCTGATGTCGTCGCTCTCGGCATTGAATCTCTCCGACAGCGGAATGACGTTGCCTGCATCGTCGTATGTTACTGGATCTGCGAGTTTGATCTGGTTCTTGTTTCGTGCTACTGCGATGATGTCTCCATGATGTTTAACAAAATCTTTTTTATCCCTGATGTCCAGATAGAATGAACGGATATATCCCTGCTCTACAAGCTCGTCCTCAAGGGATCCTCGATCCCAAGTCTCTCCATTCCAGACATAGTCCCAGTTCTCGTCCTGATCTATCTGTCCCGAGAAGATCGCATACTCAGCCGCCTCATTGAATGAATCGCTGAAGTATGCGCCCACGCCGAGAGCGCCATCACGCATATTGAACTCATAGAAGTCCTTCGCTCCAGAGCCGTGATACATTTTGATGAGCTTGCCGGGTTTTCTTCCTTTGCGAAGTATTGACTCAGGCATCGCTCTTTCCGCAGCCTCATCGACCATCTCCTGAGCCTTCTTCATGTCGCCTGCCTTGACTGCGGCCATGTAGTCGGAGTCGAGGTCTGAGAGAGAAAGTTGCTTGCTATTGTCAGAAGATTGTGGTATATTTTTCTCGAAAGAAGTAGAGCCTTCTGACTTGGCTTTGGCCATGGCGGATTCACTACTTCTTTTTTGTCTTAATGTTCCTATGCTTTTAGGTTTCATAGAAACAACATCGTATAACTCTAACTTGTTGTTTTTCGTCAAGCCTACTATTACATCCGCTTCGTATCCAGTTTTGCCTATTTTTATAAGCACATGACCTCTGCCAAAATCAACAATGTGTTTACTGCTTTTGCTGTTTTTGTGCTGCTTTTCCTCGTTTATCCAGTTTGTTGCAGCGACTACTATTTCGTCTACATACCCAGCGGCTCTCATCTTCTGTCTGAAAATGCTTGGAGATTCTCTTTGCAATCTTCTCGAATCTTTTGAATAGGTATACTCGTCTTTTGTTATTTTTGTTACACCTACAATACTGCCTGACTCCAATTCTATACCATTAGCAAAACGGTTACCTAATTCCGTCTTTACGGTTTTCCGCCATTCATTCTCAGGCACGCCATCGAGAATGTTTTCAGTTATAACAACTACTGGCTCACCTTTTTTTGTGTGCCTGATTTCATACTGCTTCTTCTCGCTCTGCCCGACGACCTCGTTCTGCCTTGCCTCTTCCGTAGCAGCGATGAACATATCCGAAGCCTTCTCGAGAGTCCTGATGTCTTTCCACAGCGAACGGAACTCATTTTGCCTGTTCTGATAAGGGATAAGGCGTTCAATGACCTGTTTGATGGTCTTGATGAAATCTTTGATGATATGCCCTATTTTGTCCGCCAGAGAGGCATCATGCCGTGCGAGTTTCTCGGCAAAAGCAGGATCTGCAAAGAGTGCTCTCGTAGCATCCGCCACGACTTCACGTCTCGCATCGTCACGACTCTTCAGGCGAGTTTCTTCGCTCTTTCCGTAAAGCCTCATCCGCTTATTGACCGCATCGGAGAATGATCCCGGTCTGTCCTCGTTCATCGTCTGTTCAACAAAGTCAGCAAATGCTTTCCACTCTGCCGGAGAATGAGTCTCGAGATGGTGAGTGAACTCATGCGTGAACGTCTCGAGAATGGGATCCTCGAGACTCGCATTGATATAGATCGTGCCTTGCGTATAGTATCCGTTCACTCCATCCTTAGCGTTGATGAAGTGTATGTTGACTTTCCATGCCTTAGCGAGAGCCTTGAGAACTTCAGCCGTCTTGTCGAACTTTTCTTTTTCGCTTTCCGAGAGACTGTCCTTGTACTCCTGAGTCGTCCTGTCCTCGAACTTGCCTTCTCTCTTCTTCTTGGCCTTGCGTACGTTTTTCTCGTTCTTCTCCTGCGTTGTCTGCTTCTCACTTCCTTCTTCGGATCTGACGCTTCTGCTTCCTGCACGGTACGCTGCTTCCATGAACTTTGTATCTACTACGCCTTCCGCCATGCCCGGGACAGGGACTTTGTCAAACGGAACTCTGCCGTCCGCACCTGCATCGTAGAAGAACTCATAGACGTTGTATGCCTTTGCAAAGTCATCCGAGCTGACATTGCTGCCCTGCATCGCTTTCGTGAACTCGTTGTAGCCTTCCTCGCCGAGCCTTATCATAGCGTCGCCTATTACCGTCTCGTTCACGCCTGCCTCTATTGCCGTTCTTCTGTTCTGTACGTTGAGAGCTATGAGTGCGTCTCTCGTCGCCTCGTTGCCTTCAGGAAGCTCGATGCCGAGAGTCTCCTGAATCGTTTCTCTCGCTATGGGATCCACTTCCGGGAACATAGCAAAATCAGCCATCGTTCCTTCGCCTACGGCGATATTAGCGATGGCCCGAACGACCTTTTTATTATCATCACTGAGCGTCCTCTCTTCGTTCTCTACATCAGCCTCTTTGCCGAACAGTTTGTTCTGCATTCTGACTGTCGCATCGTCAACAGTATCAGAGTACTTATGCACCATGCCGACGTTGCTCATGCCTCTCTCTATCTCAGCAGTCTTATCCTCTTTTTCTTCCTCGGACAGATCCTCGACCTGAGATTTCCATATCTCATACGTCTCTGCCACCGGGTTCTCATAATGCTTTCTGACAGCCGCCTCTCCAAACTCGTTCGAGAGATCCTTATCGGCCTTTCTTTCCGCATTTACTATCTTGCTTCGCTCCTGAGCGTATGTCTGCTGAAGAGACTCCTCGAGTGCTCTTGCATCATATTCGTTGACTTCTCCACCTTTTTCCACGTGTTCCTGAAGCGCACTTGCAAGCTGATACGCCTCGGACTTCTCGTCTGATTTGAGTCCTGCCTTGATCTGCTCATCGTCGACTGTGTTCGCCTTTATAAACGCTCCCTGCTGATACTGATTGACTACTTCAGCACCGCCGAACAGTCCGCCGAT
>OCVV012869372.1_pt1 | contig 42781 bp, 26 predicted proteins | sample 1539721 | NCBI WGS metagenome assembly OCVV01 (sample SAMN02144230, study PRJEB22623) | gut metagenome | biome: sheep rumen | host: Ovis aries | place: New Zealand | reverse complement strand
CACGCGGTCGTGGTGGAATTGGTAGACACGCTAGCTTGAGGTGCTAGTGGGAGCAATCTCATGACAGTTCAAGTCTGTCCGACCGCAGAAGAGACCCGGCTTAACCGCCGGGTTTTCTTTTTTCTATTTTTTGAACGAACATCAACCACCTTTTACTATTCATTTGGACTGGATCCTTCGTCGCTACACTCCTCAGGATGACGTTTCTTGTCCCCAGCGGCCCTAATACCTAACACCTATTACCTAACCCTAGTACCTATCCTCTAAATCCTAGATCCTAGCCCCTAAATCCTAGATCCTAAATCCTAGCCCCTAGATCCTAAATCCTATCCCCTATTCCATGAACCGTTTTGAACTGCTAAAGACATCCAAGAAATCCAAGGCCCGCCTGGGCGTGGTCCATACCGACCACGGCGACGTAACCACGCCGATTTTTATGCCGGTAGGTACCGAAGCCACCGTCAAGGCGGTAACCCCTGCCCAGCTGAAGGACATCAAGGCGGAAATAATACTTGCGAACACCTACCACCTGTACCTGCGCCCCACCACGCCACGCATTGCCAAGGCGGGGGGCATTCACAAGTTCATGGCCTGGGACGGCCCGGTGCTAACCGACAGCGGCGGATTCCAAGTATGGAGCCTGAAGGATTTGCGCAAGATTACCCCCGAGGGTGTGGAGTTCCGGAGCATTCTGGACGGTTCGAAACACTTCTTTAGCCCCGCAAGCGTCATGAACGCCCAGCGCGAAATCGGCGCCGACATCATCATGGCCCTGGACGAGTGCACCCCCTTCCCCAGCACCGCGAAGGAGGCGGAACACAGCCTGAATTACACCCTCAAGTGGACCGCCGAAGCCATGCAATGGCTCAAGGAACACCCGCCCATCCACGGCTACGACCAGCAGTTCTTCGGAATTATCCAAGGTGGCATGCACAAGAATCTGAGGCAGCAGGCCATCGAACGCATCGCGGAACTGGGCCCCGACGGATTTGCCATGGGAGGCCTCTCCGTAGGCGAGCCCACCGAGACCATGTACGAGATTGCGGATTTTTGCACCGACATTTTGCCCCAGGACCATGCCCGCTACGTGATGGGCGTGGGCACGCCCTGGAACCTGCTGGAACTCATCGAGCGGGGTGTGGACATGTGCGACTGCGTAATGCCCACAAGGAACGCCCGCAACGGTATGCTGTTTACCAGCGAGGGCGTGTTGCGCTACAAGGCAGCCCGCCATGCTGAAGAATTCGACAAGCCTGTGGACCCCAACTGCGACTGCTACTGCTGCCGGAACTTCAGCCGGGCGTACCTGCGCCACCTGCACCACGCCGGGGAATCTCTGGGCTTTACGCTGGCCAGCATCCACAACCTGCATTTTTACCTGCACCTGATGCGGGAGGCCAAGCAGCACATCGCCGACGACACCTTCGAGGAGTGGAAAAAGGAACAGTGCGAGATTCTGCAGCGGGACTTGCAGTAACCACCAGCCAGGCCCAGTCTTGCTCAATTCCATCTACATCGAGATTACCGACGCCTGCAACCTGAACTGCAGTTTTTGCCCCTGCGGAAAAGCGGCTCATTCGTCGTGTGACAAAACTGTCGCAAAAAGCGCACCAACAGGTTCTGGCGCCCACCGCACCTTCATGGATTCCGCCCTTTTCGAACGGTGCCTCCAGCAGGCGGCCCTCCATGCCGAAAACGTCTATTTCCATATTTTGGGAGAGCCCACGCTCCACCCCGGATTCGTACATTACCTGAAGGCGTTAGAGTCCACGCCGCTGAAACTGAACCTGACCACCAACGGCTCCACAATCGCCCGGGTGGGCAAGCACCTGCTGCAAAGCGGGGCACTCCGGCAGGTGAACTTTTCCACCCACGCCTACGGGGAACTCGGGCCAGACCAGGCTCAGCCCTACCTTCAAGACGTGCTGGACTTTTGCCGGATGGCCCTTGCAGAGCGCCCCGACCTGTACCTCAATCTAAGGCTTTGGAACGCGGGAGACTTTCCCGACGCAGATCGCCAGCAAAGCTGGAACCGCCTGCTGCTTGCCCGAGTCGCACAGACCTTCGGCCTCGACGGCAAAGACGTTCTAGACCCGGAACATTTCTGCAGCCGACACAAGAGCTTTCCCGTCCAGGGCAGGCTCTACCTGCATCAGGATTCCCGCTTTGAATGGCCTAGTTTAGACGAAAGACGAGAGGCGAGAGACGAGAGATGTGTACAGGGAACCTGCCACGGGTTAGAAACCCATGTAGGGATCCTCCACGACGGGCGGGTAGTGCCCTGTTGTCTGGATTATCAGGGGCAAATCACCCTGGGAAACATCCAGGACCAGTCCCTGACCGACATACTAAAAAGCCCCCTCGCCCAAAATTTGCGAGAAGGCTTCCAAAAGCACGAACTGCGCCACCCGTTGTGTCAAAACTGCTCCTTTTGCAGGCGTTTTAAGTAAAAAACGCCTAAAATGCCACCAAATAGAGCATCAAGCCCGTAAAGGCCACCATAAAATTTGCAAAAAAAGCATTAGTGGCGAGGTTTTTCACAAAATCAGGTCCCATTTTCCGCAATTCCATCATACGTCAATTTTAGAAAGAATATTCCATTTTTCAATGTAACAGAAATCACATTGCAATTTTCGTCACATTTTTTAAAATGAAGTTATATTTACAATAGCTATGAACGAGACCCTGTTTGTCCAGTCGCCCATCACCCTGGTGCTCTCCCTGGTCGCAATTATCCTTGCCGCCACGTATTCCACCATGATGGGGCAAAAAATCAAAGTTTCATCGCTCCCTTTTGCTGTCCGCTACCTGGTAATCACCATCATCGCCTGGAACATACTTGCCTTTGTAGGCACCCTGTTCTTTAGCGGGAACCACCCCGGTCTTGGCGGGCAAATCGTATTCGGCCTACAGGCCATGATCTGGATACAGGCGGGCAATACCATCTACAAGGTGGCCCTATTGAACCTCCATTCAAAATCCAATCTTCTCTGGAACATTTTCAATATTTTCGGTGTCGTTTTGGTGGCCATTTCAACAGCAATTCTGTGCCTGCACCCAACCCTCATTACCGACTTTTCGCTGTTCGGGCATCAAATATTCGCCCACCGGCCGAACTTCGTTCTCTTCAGCATCTTCTTTTTCATCTTCGTTTTCCCGGAACTGCTCCGCAGCATCTTTGTTCTGCTACGGAACGCCCTGCGCACCAGCGACCAGGCCCAAAGCCAAATCAGCATCTACATGACGGGCGCCCTCGCCTTCTTCGTCATCATCCCCCTGCTCTTCGACTTCTTTATTCCCATCATCCAGCGCGGACAAACTAGCCACTTTATGCTGTGGTACCAGTTCTCGTACCTATTCCTTACCATTATCTGCGGGCAGTACTACACCTCCATATCTTTCAGGAACAAGAGTGCCTCCTGGTTCTTGGACAAGTTGAGGAAAGACGTGGGCGACTGTTACTTTTCCTTTGACAACGAAGGGAACATCATCACGGCAAACCCTGCGGCTGAAACCCTTTTCCGCATGACCGAAACCGACATGCAAAAGAAAAAAATCCAGGATCTGCTGCCCGGGCTGGATATCAAACACGAAGGCAGCAAGAGTAATGTCAATGTCAAGATTTTGAACGAGCAGCACTCCTTCAACGTGAGCATCTACCGTATTCAAAAGTCCTTAACCACGTTCAGCAACGTGCTTTTGCTCAGTGACCAGAGCAACTCCCTGCTATACAAGCAACGTATCGAATCCCTGAACGCCCAGTTCGCCGAATACAAACAGGACTTGCTGCGTTACCAGGACCGTCTGGACAGTTCCCAGAAAAAATCCAACGAAAACGAATCGTTCCTCAACACCCTCATCAACGCGCTCCCCTTCCAATTCTGGGCCAAGAACGAGCACGGCGTCTATATGGCGCAAAACCAGCGGGACTTGCAAAAGCGGGGCAACCTGTTCCATACCACAGACAACGCCGAAAGCATTTCAAGCTACGAACTGGAAGCCCGAGAAAAAGGCAACCCCAACAGCCACACCAGCTATGAACTTCTGGACGGCGAAGAAATTTCCGAAGACGAAGCCAACGTGCAAATCAACGCCGGAAAATTTGTGTCCATTTTCGAGAACATGTTTATCCCCATCCTTTCCAAGCATTCACCCTACAAGGTCATCGGTATCAAGATAGACATGACCGACCAGAAGCGCGTAGAAAGGGAAAGGAACATTCTCCAGGAACAAAAGAACATCCATTCCAGGCTCGAAGAACTGGGCACCCTTTGCGGAGCCTTCGCCCACGACTACAACAACATCCTGGGATCCCAAATCGGATTCTGCCAGCTGGCATCGGAAATGCTTGGCGCCATCCAGTCCGAAGAAGTAGACGACGGCATCAAGAAAAAAGTGCTCACCGCCGGAAACTTCGTGGCAGAAGCCACCAAGGCCGCCCAGCGGGGGAAAGTCTCGCTAGAAGAACTGCTGAACACCATACGCGGCCAGGCCAAGAGCTCCGGCGACGTCATCATTTTCGCCCCTTACATGATAATCGACGACGTGAAGAAAAAGCTTTCCCTGACCCTTCCGCCGAACATTTCCATCAGTTCCAGCAAGATGGACAAGTCCATCCGCATTTCGGGAATCCCCGCCGCCCTGGACCGCATTATCAGCAACCTTTCCAACAACGCCCTCTTCGCCATGAAGGAGATGGGCGGAACCCTGACCTTCGGGCTAGAAAAAGAATCCTTGGTCCATCAGCTGATTACGCCCTACGCCCCGCCTATCCCACCCGGAAATTACGCCAAGTTCACCATAGCGGACACGGGTACCGGCATGGATTCCAACACGCTAGAACGAATTTTCTCGCCCTTCTTTACCACCAAGGCTCCTGGCGAGGGACTGGGCCTGGGCCTTTCTTCGGCGCTTCGCCTGCTAAAAGAGGGAAATGCCTATCTAACCGTGCAGACAAGGCTTGGCGAAGGAACTAATTTTAATCTATATTGGTCATTGTATAACGAATCTCAAGGGGAACAAAATGTCCACAGTACTGATTATTGATGACGACACCCAGTTCAATCTGATGCTCAAGTCCGCATTGGAAATCAAGGGTTACGAAGTGGAAACCGCCGCCAACGGAAAAGAAGGCAAGGCTCTCTACCAGAACAAGAAATACGATGTCATCATTACCGACATCATCATGCCCGACGTAGATGGTTACGAAGTCATTCTGGACCTCCGCCGCATGGGCATGAGCGACCGGACCATCGCCGTGAGCGGTGGCGGACGCACTGCCGCCGATGACTACCTGGTGACCGCCCAGCATTTCGACGTTGCCGCCACTTTCAACAAGCCCATAGACTTGCAGGCACTCCGCGACAAGGTGGACGAAATCATCAAGAGCCACAGCTAATCCATGAATATTCTGATCGCCGATTTAGACGATTCCTTTATCAGCGACATCCGGCGCTCCTGGTCCTTAAAGGACACGGAACTTATCCTCTGCAGCGACAGGGAATCCCTAATGCCTCTCGTCAAGAAGGACTCTATAGACCTTGCGTTTATAGAGGTTCCCCTTTTGACCCATTCCAACATGGACATGGTCAGCTTCTTAAAGGAGAGGAACCCCGGCATCGAGATCTTTGTGCTCTGCGACAGCAAGAACTGGCCGGGCGCCACCAGCGCCATAGCGAGAGGCGCCAATAGTTTCTTGATGAAACCCGCCACCGTGGAGCAACTGGAAGATATCGCCAAGAAAATCCAGGCGCAACAGCAGAACAACTCCACCCACCAGCTCATGGAATCCCAGGTTTTGGACAGCCTCCTGGGAGACACCCCCGAGATGCGGAAAATCCTCAAGACGGTTTACAAGATTGCCCCCACCACGAGTACAGTCTTGATTACCGGCGAATCCGGCTCTGGCAAGGAGTTTTTGGCCAACGTCATCCACCGCTACAGCAAGCGGGCTAGTTCCCCCTTCGTGGCGGTAAACTGCGGTGCCATTCCCGAAAACCTGATCGAAAGCGAACTCTTCGGTAGCAAGAAGGGCTCCTACACGGGTTCTACCGCCGACAAGAAAGGCCTTTTTGAATCCGCCAACGGCGGCACGCTGTTCCTGGACGAAGTGGGCGAGCTCTCCCCCGCCACCCAGGTCAAGCTTTTGCGCTTTTTACAGAGCCACGAAATCCGTCGCGTCGGCGAGACCGAAGCCCGCTACCTGGACGTGCGTATCGTGGCGGCCACCAACCGCGACCTTCAGCAGGCCATGGAACAGGGGAACTTCCGCGAAGACCTGTACTACAGGCTGAATACCTTCCACCTGCACCTGCCGCCCCTCAGGGAACGGCGTGTGGTGATACCGACGCTGGTGCGTTACTTTGTCTTGAAGAACCAGGAAGCTACCGGCAAAGAGATTAAAGAATTGGAGCCGGCGGCGCAGTACGCCCTTTCCAAGTACGCCTATCCCGGAAACATCCGCGAGCTGGAAAACATCGTGGAGCACGCCATTGTGCTTTCCGAAGACGGTATAATTAGGCTCGAAGACTTGCCCGAAAGCGTGCAAGAAGAAGCTCGCGAAAAGACGCTGGCCATTGCCCACCAGAAAAGCGAAACAAAGGAAGTGGCCGCCATCCCGTTGCAACCTTTGAACACCTCGCCCAAGCAAGAGTCGGGTCGCAACAAGGGCGAAATCGACGAAGACGAAAGCGAAATCCTTTCCCTCGAAGAGATGGAACGCAGGCACATATTGCACGCCCTGAGCGTCTGCAAGAACAATAAGACCGAAGTCTGCAAGCGGCTGGGCATCAGCCGCGCCACCCTGTGGCGCAAGCTCAAAGAACTGCAGATTGCGGTAGAAGACTAAACTTCCACCAGTGTTGCCACCAGGGAGCTTTCCTTAGAAAGTCCTGCACCGGGAAAGTCTACGCCCTGGGAGCGTTTCCAGGCCGTACGGGCCTTGGAACATACGCTACGGACCGCCGAAAGGACATCTGCCGAAAATTTTTCCAGAACGAACTCGCTGTAGTTGGAACTCACCATAAAAAATCCGCCGGCGTTCAAGAGCCCCGCGCACTCCGATACCAGAAGCAGCAGGTGCTCCCGCACGTTGAAATTACCGCCCTTGAACCGGGCAAAACTGGGCGGGTCCAGCACGATTCCGTCGAACTTGAGTCCCTTTTTCAGGGCCCAAGGGACATACTCCAGGGCCGAGCCCCTGAAAAATTCTCCAGGGCGCAGGTCTAGGCCGTTCAAGGCATAATTTTCACGGCCCTTGTCCAAAATCTTTCCGCTGATGTCGGCGTTGGTGGCGACTTCGGCGCCACCTAGGCGGGCGTGAACCGAAAAGGAACAGGTGTAGCTGAACAGGTTCAAGAATCGAAGCCCCCGACTAGAACCTTCGGCGACGCCTTCGCAACCGGACGCACCGGCCGATGACATTTGGCCGAACCGCTCGCAAACCTCAAGACGCACATCCCGCATGTCCAGGAACAGCCCCGGATTCACCGTGTCCAAGAGGTCCACATGGAAGCGGGCCTTGCCTTCGCGGACAGTCCCGCGGGCAAGTTCCGCCGAACCCGCCACCACATCCATACGGGGGTGTTCCAGCGAACGGCCCGAAGGGTCGGTACGGAACTTGGCCACCAGAAATTCCGGTTGGAACAAGTCTAAAACAGCGTTTTTAATTTGTTCATAACCTTTCGCCGCGTCCGCAGAAAAGAACTGCAGCTGATAGCGGTCGCCGAAACGGTCCAGCGTCACTCCGGGAATACCGTCCCCAACCCCGTTGAATAAACGGCAAGCGTCGGTCACCTCCAAAAGAGATGACCGCTTGTCTGCCGCAATGCGGAATATGTCTGTCAGGTCGGCCAATGGATAAAGCTAATCGTTCATCATGTGGTCGTAGAACTTGCGGTAGTTGTCCTTGTCCTCGGTCTTGCGGATGGCGATGGCATCCTGCGGATGGCGGTTCAGCATACCCGTAATCATCTGCGGGATAATGTAACCCCACTCGTACTTGTCGCGGAGCGGCAAGAACAGTTCCTGGATGGCATCCAGCACCGGACGCAAGTCGTACTTGGGATTCTTCAAGAAACTGAGCAGCAGTTCAGTTGTGCAGTTGCCTGCGCCACGGCCCATGCCAGACACGGAGCCGTCCAGGTAATCCACGTGGTTGATGATAGCCTGGATGGTGTTGCTGAAAGCCAGCTGCTGGTTGTTGTGCCCGTGGAAGCCGAACTTCTTGTTCTTCACGATGCTCTTGTAACGGGCCAGTTCCTTATCGATGTCTTCTTGATAGAATGCTCCAAAACTGTCGACGAGATAAAGCACGTCGGCCTTGCATTCTTCCTGAACCTGGTGGAGCGCCTCGTCCAGTTCCGGGCCACGATCACGGCTAACCGCCATGATGTTGAGGGTGGTTTCGTAACCCATTTCGTGGAAGGTATTCACCATGTCGATACCCTTGTCGATGTTCTTCACATAGCTTGCCACGCGGAACATCTGGTAAGGACTTTCGCTGGCGGGCTTCACGGCGTCCATATTCACGCGGCCCACATCGGCCATCACGGCCATTTTCATCTTGGAGTCGATACCGTCCTTCACTTTCCACAGCAGGTCATCGTCGCAGAACTTCCACGGACCATATTCCTTGGGGTCGAAAAGTTCGGGCGAATTCTTGTAGCCCATTTCCATGTAGTCGATGCCGGCTGCAGAGAGGAGGGTGTAGAGGCGACGCACAAATTCCAGGGAAAAATCGTGCTTGTTCACCAGGCCGCCGTCGCGGATGGTGCAGTCGAGAACTTTGATGCTTTCGTAGTACATATTTTAGACGAAAGACGAGAGACGAAAGACGAAAGAATTGTTGGTTCTAATGACTGCCGCTATCGTCGTAGGTTAGGGGTTAGGATTTATAGTCGGAGGGGAATTTAGAATAAGAGGAATCCCAAATCAATGGGTTTGGCAGAATTCGGCGAATTTTCTTTATTATTAACGCTATTTTTGCGTATATTGTTTAAATTTTGGCTCAAAACCAGGGAAATAGACACCTTTGCCAACTTCTCGACCACCACCCTTACTACTAATTTTCAGTGTCTCTATTTCCGAAAATGCAGTTTCCTGCAAAACAGAAAAATCATTTTACGCATATCTTACGCACGTTTTGCGTATTTCAAAATCCAGATTTCACACCCCACACCCCACACCCCACATTCCTCATTCCTCACACCCCTTCCTTCTTTTCTATCTTGCACCTCGATGAGCCACCTATTGCAAAAAGCCATCGAAGGCATTCGCCTCTCCCCTGCTGAAGCATTGGATTTGCTGAAAAACGCCCCGTGGACCCAGGTGGCAGAGGCCGCCGACATGGTACGCCACAGAATCAATCCCGGCAACAGGGTGGGCTACACGGCTTTCCGCATCGTGAACTACACCAACGTGTGCGAAATCACCTGCAGTTTCTGCAGCTTTTGCAGACCGGCCAAGAGCCCCGAGGCCTACGTGCTTAGTTTAGGCGAAATCCGGCAGAAAACGCTGGAGGCAAAGGCAAAAGGGGCAGACCAGATCTTTTTGCAGGGCGGCGTGAACAGGGACATTCCCTTAAGCTACTACACCGACGTCTTGCAGATGCTCACCCGCGAAATGGGCGTAAAGGTCCGGGGGTTCTCTCCGGTGGAACTGGTGCGCATCGCCGAATTCAACCACATGGAACTCGACGACCTGCTGGACGTTTTGAAAGCGGCGGGACTCAGTTCCGTACCCGGTGCCGGGGCCGAAATTCTCAGCGACCGTATGCGTCAAATTCTGTCACCGAAAAAACTTCCCGTCAAACAATGGTGCGATACCCTTGCCGCCTGCCACAAGAAGGGGCTGCCCGGCAGCGCCAACATCGTATTCGGCAGTTGCGAAACCGCAGAAGAAATCGTCGAGCATTTGGATTACGTGCGCAGCACCCAAGACATCGCACATGGTTTCAAGAGTTTTGTGGTGTGGACCTTCCAGCCTCAAACGGACAAGTTCCCGATTAGGCACGTGCGGGGCGACGAATACCTGAAACTGCTGGCCCTTTCCCGCCTGTACCTGGACAATATTCCCCACATCGAGGTGTCGCTCTTGGGCATGGGACTTTCGCTGGGAGAGCTTGGGCTCCACTGCGGCGCCGACGACATCAACAGCATTGTGATAGAAGAAAACGTGTTGCAGAACCACGGACTCACCTCCATCGCAGAGGCAGAAGCCTTCATCAAGAACGCCGGTTTTACGCCGTACCGCCGTTCTTTAAACTTCGACTAAAATCTACACCGCACATTCCACATCACCTCAAACCTCGTGCCTCGTGCCTCGAACCTTGAACCTAAAAAAAAACACCGGCCCGCTTTTGGCGGATCCGGCATAAAGAGAGTTATGAAAATTAGGCTTGTTAGGCGCGCTTGGAGCGCTTTCTCAAACTTTTGACCAGCAGGGCGGCGAGAATGCAGTACATTTAATCCTTCTTTTTTGGCGTTTTTGGGTTGTTTTTCAAATTGACGCGCCAATGATAACAAAATTTTACCGTTTTGACAAGGCGTTTGTTAAAAGATTTTTACTTTATTTTTCTTACATGAATCCTCAAAAACCCTAGCCCCTAAATCCTAAAAAGTTTTCAGTCCTCCGTCCATAATTTGGCGCCTAGGGCGCGACTACAAGAACTCGCAACTCATAACTAATCTCACATTTCACACTTCAAGCAGATCCTCGCCTCCGCGAGGATGACACCTCTTGTGTCCCGCATCTCTAGATTCTAGATCCTAGCCCCTAGATCCTAAATCCTACCCCCTACTACCCAACACCTACACCCCTCAAATTTTGTAAATTTGGGGCCATGAAAAGATTGTTGATGATTCTTCTCTGTCTGGCGGCGGTCGCAACGGCCCGCATGTCGCTCCAGGTGGACAAGGACCGCGTAGAAGCCGGCAAGACCTTCAAACTGATGCTTATCGTGCCCCTGCAGGAACTCCCCACCGAAAGGGGCGTCCCGCAGCTGGAAACGCGTAACGGATTCACCTTCCTGGGCCTGGACAGCGCAGAGCAGGTCATCCGCCCCGATTTCGAAGACATGTTCAACTCCTTCTTTGGCGGAGGTGGCAGGCCTTACAAGGCAAGGGTCTATAGTTTCAACATCCGCGCCCCCAAAAAGACAGGCTCCCTAGACGTTGGGCAAATCGAATGGAACATCAACGGAAGCGTGCGCACCATCAGCGGAAACATTCCCATAAATATCCAGCGGGCCTATAGCGACGAAGCCGTATCCGTAAGTCTCACCCCCAGCAAAAGATCCATCTACGAAGGGGAACAGTTCTACGTCACTCTCGGGTTCCACACCTACGAGCATTTCGAGGGAGGCCTGCAGGCCACCGACATGAGCACCGGTAACGACTTTATCGTCCACCGCGGCGACCTTTCCACCATGGAATTCAAGCCCGTCGAAGGCGCCCGCCGCGAAATGCAGGCCAGCGCCAAGTTCGCCTGGCTTTCTCCCACCAAAAACGGTACACTGCAAATTCCTCCCTTCAAGTTCAAGTACACCAAGCGCGGCGAACCGAAAATTGTAGAAGAAAAGAAGCAGATGGGCGGAATGTCTTTCCACAGCCAGTCCATCAAGCAGGAATCTATCGAAGCCGAAACCCAGACTCCGACTGTAAACATCACGGTAAAGCCTCTCCCTGCCCAGGGCAAACCCGCAGACTTTAGCGGCATGGTAGGCGACTACAAGTTCAGCGCCGATTTCGACCGCACAAACCTCAAGGTAGGCGAAGCCCTGACGCTATCCATAAGCATCAAGGGCGACGGTACGCCTGGCACCATCACGGACCCTAAACTTCCCGATTTCAGCGAGTTCCGCTCCGTACCCCCCGAAAACAACATCTCCAAGAAGATTATGGGAAACAAGGTCGTCACCACCAAGGACATCAAGGTTTTCCTCTATCCCAAAAAGAAAGGGACCTTTGAAATCCCGGCCATAAACTATTCCTGGTTCAACCCCGCCAAGAAAAAATATGAAACGGCTACCGCAGGCCCCTGGACCATCGAGGTTGAAAAGGGGGATGCAGGTGCCGAAGCCATTTTCCAGGGTCCCGTGGCAGGGTCCGCAGGCCCAAGCGCCGTGCAAAAACAGGAAATCGAATCCCTAGGTAGCGACATCCGGTTTATCCACACCAGCGTGCCAAAGGCGGACACTGCCGCTCTCTACAAGAGCGTGCTGTTCTGGATTCTCTTTACCGCAGCCATTCCCTTCTACATCGCAGCCACCCTTCTTGTCAAGATCCGTCGCAAGCGTAACAGCAACGCGGCTCTGGTCCGCAAGGGGCATGCCAACAAACAGCTCAAGGAAAAGTTCGCCCAGGCCCGCAAGGCTCTCGAATCAGGCGACGGCAAGGGATTCTTCGCCGCACTCGAAAACGGGCTCTTGAACTACCTGAGCGACACCACCAACCTGGAATTCAAGGGCATGACACGCCCCCAGATGAAAGAGGAACTGGCAAGGCTCGGCGTGAAAGAAGAAACCATCGCCGCCATCGACAGCTGGCTTGATAAATGCGCCTTCGTGCGCTACGCTCCCGTGACGGCCACGCCCGAAGAGCAAAAACAGATGCTGGCCGATGTGGAAAAGCTTTGCGAGAAAGTTAGATAGTTCGAAATTCGGAATTCGGAGTTCGGAATCGAGAAGGTTTATATGAAAAGTCTTGTATTTATTCTGATTACTATTCTAACGGCATTCGCCACCTCAAATGCTGCGGAAACCTGTGCAGGTCTCGAAGCAGGCACCAAGGCCTACAACGAAGGCGATTTCGAACGGGCCGTTGACGAATGGCGGAACTGTGCCGACAGCGGCATTAACGACGCAGACCTTTTCTACAATCTGGGGAACGCCTATTTCAGGAGTGGAAAGCTGGGATTCTCCATTTTCTACTACAAAAAAGCCCTCCGCCTCCGGGCCAACGACAGCGATATCCAGCATAACCTGAAATACGCCCAGGCCATGACCCGGGACAAGGTGGACGAAGATTCCGAAGAAAACCCCATTCTGAACGCCCTTTTCCAGGCGCACCACGCCATTCCTCTAAAGACGCAGCTCTGGATTATGCTCGGCATTTTCTGGGCCATAGCCATTTCCGCCGTCCTAACAAAGGTCAGCCTGCGTGAAAAGGCCCGGAACATCTACACCGGAATCATCTTTGCGCTTACCATCGTCTTAGGAGTCTTTGGCGCCAGCGCTGGCTACAAGATTTTTGTTCTGGAAACGGACATCACCGGAGTTGTCACCGCCAACGATGCCGACGTGACCAGCGCTCCAAGCGACAAGTCCCAGACCCTGAATACCCTTTCCGAAGGAACGTCTTTCCAGGTGCTTTCCACCCAAGGAAATTTCGCCGAAATACAGCTGGGCGAAAAAATCAAGGGCTTCGTCAAACTCTCCGACGTAGGGATCGTGGAATAAGGTCAAACCTGCGGGACAATCAATGTGTAGTGTGTGATGTGTAGTGTGTAGTGGTTTATTCTTAACTTATCATTTCGCATTACTCATCTCACACCTCACATTAATTTCTTGCCTCCAGCGACCCTAACACCTACAACCTACTACCTACAACCTAATCAAACCTAAGCATCAGCGCGATTTCGAACTGCAATATCTGCCGCAGGTGCGGAGTCTCGTCATCCAGTTTTTCGTGGATCTGACGATACTCAATGTAGCTGCTCATTGAAGCGATACGGTTGAACTGGTAGCCTGCGCTGGGCCGCACGAACCATTCGTGTGTGCGTGAAGGCACCGTACGGTCCGTCTTGTGGAGTTCCGGCTTGTAGACCGTATAATCGTATCCGTCGATACTCCACTGTCTGAACACACCATCTGTGCCGCTGGCCTTGTTCCACATGTCGTATCCCGGGTCAGGGTCGTATTCCTTGCGGATGGTCTTGTTGTAGTCGTAACCGGCGGTAAACTTCAGGTCGATATCGTTTTCCAGCTTGAAATACCATTTCCATAGCTGGAACCCGCGCTTGGTCTTCAGCGGGTACGAAATGGTCAGGTCGTTGCCGATATTGATGGCAAAGTCGTTGTACAGGGAGGTATGAATCCAGGGTGTATCCCAGAAATAGTCAGTTGTATCCCGAATGTCTCCTTCCTTATCGGGCCAGCTGGGATAACCGATAACTTCTTCCTTGGGCCGTCTGTCCGTAGACTCTATCTTCAGGCGCACCGCATTGTCTATCCGCATGTTGCTCTGAGTCAAGAAAGACACACGGACCAGCGGGTTAAAGTTCCACTGGTGGGCCCAGGAATCTTCAGCACTCTGGAAAGGCCGCACCACGATGGTCCTGGTGTAATCAAACCTATGTGTGGTGCTCACGCTCTTGAACCCATTCAAGAAAGACACCCGCTGGGAGAAATTCGGCACATTCACGCCAATACCAATTTTCGGCCACACCGTAGTGGTATCCAAATACAGCGGGTATTCACGAGACTGGTTAAATTCTTCGCGCCACATCAGGTCGCCCGTAACGCCGATATCCCAAATAGGCAGCACAATACCCGTCCCTATCTGGAACTGACGGGAAACGGAGTGGCGGAAATTACCCTGATAGACAAGGGTGTCTACATGATGGTTGCGGTACTGGGCAAAGTGCGTGAAGTCGTCACGATGGTCAAGTCCCATATCGCCAGTGACAATATTCCAGAACCCGCGATTGCGGTAACCGTTACCGAGACCCAGACCATACAGATAATATTCCATGGGGGTCACGCCCTGTTCCTCGTACAGCTGCGACAGGGTAAAGTTTTCACCAACGGTATTTGTCGTGGTCTGCCAACTCATGCGGATTTCGTTCCACTTGATTTTTTCAAGGGACGTTGCCACCACATTGTCCTTTCCGAAATTCTGGAAGAAATCGATTACCCTGAAGGTGGGGCTAAAGTCAAAGCGGTTCGTCTGGGATATAGTCCAGTAATTCTTCTCGATATCGGTAGCGTCCAAGAAGTCGTATTCGTCGGGAATCGTCTTTTGCTGGTTGAAGTCCGAAGTAAAGGTGGTATTAAACGGAATAAAGGGAATCAGCCTCGGGTTGAATCCAATCTTGAACTGCTGGGTACGGGCCCGTTCATTTCTCAAAATACCGTAGGAACGGCCATATTCTCGGGTTCCAACACTGTCCACGCGGTAGAATGCAGAGGTGTCGTAGCGGATTTCATAGGTTTCCGGGTTTTGCATGTCGATTGCCCACTCTCTGCCATCTTCCATAGTTCGAGCAACCGTATCCCGAGGCACAATCACCACGCTATCCTTGGATATATAGACCTTACGGTCCGTATGGTCGTAATCGAACACGTAATCGCTGGCAAAGAGTCCACCTTCTTTTGTAGTAAAGAAATTCTCCTTCACGAATCCTTCACGATCGCCACCGCCCTGCATGTCACGGGAAATGTTCAGGGAGTATGACGTATTCAACCAAGAAAGGATATTCCAACGCATGTTCAGTTTGTGGTTCAAGTCTGCCGTGTAAGTCACCACCTTGTCCACCTGGGGTTCCACAAAGTCCGGATCCCTATCCTGGTCCACATATCGCACATAGTTGAAATCGAACAGCGTCAAGTCAAAAGTCTGGGGCCAGGGTTCAAATTCCGTCTTCGCAAGGGCCTTGCTGAAGGCGTTGTCAAACTTGCCAAGCCCCTCGAAAGGTTTGAACTTGAACAAGGTGAAGGTTCCCAACTTGTACTCCAAAATAGTCCTGTAAGAGTAAGTCGAGTCCGCGCTGGTGGTGGCGCGGCCTTCGGATTCCGCATAGGAATAACTCGCCGCCGGACGTTCCAATAGAATCTGGGAGAGGGCCTCCCCTATCTTGGTATCCGCCGCCTTGTAGTCCTTGCTATAGCTTACGCTGAAACTCTTTTCACGAACGTATGACTCATAGCCCTTGGATTCCGCCTTGTCACGCAGTTTCTGTTCCTTAGAATTCGACGTCACCGAAAGGTCGTTCTGGAACATGTCCTTGGTCAGATTCGAGAAGCTGCTCTTTTTAAGAAGCATGTCGTCCGTAGGCTTCATGTAGGGGCGCTTGGTAGTGCTGTTGTAACCGAAGTTCATGGGAATATGGAACCCGAGACTGTCAGCCAGGAACTTGTTCAGGCTAATGTTCAAGTCGCCCGCAATGTCCAGCTGGGACGCCGCATCGGAAAGTTTCGGCTTCGGGGACCCTCCCGTAGTAGAAAGCGTTGCAAAATTCCCGTCCTGATACCGCACCGCGCCCGATAGCGAAATAAAGTCCGCAAACTGTATCTGGCCCGAGGTTCTTGCCGCATAGCCCCATTCCGTATCCATGTCCGAAAGGCGCAAGTCATCTATCCAGAATGTACCCTTCAAGTCATTGGGAGATGCGTCTGCATCGGCGATAATAACAAAGCGGATCCAATCTATACGGGTCACCGACGGATTACCCACCAGCTTGATCTGTTCTTCGCGGGAACTGCCTTCTACCTTGCGGACCGTCGGCTCCAAGAAGGGAGGCTTACGGCCACGTTTCATGTCGGAGAAATCGGAAAGGTCCATGGCGAACGCGTTGGCCAGCCAGTTTTCTTCATGGCAGTCCTGAGGGCGATCGCCCGAAGTGCAGTTGTACTTTGTCGGGCGGAAGCTCCATTCATAGTAATCACTGGAGCCATCTAGAGAACCTTCACCAAACTGAAGGGCAAAACGTACAGGAACCTTGTCCGCTTCCGTCTCGTAATGGATTTCCATCTTGACGGACTTGTAGCTGGACAGATCCTTCACCTCGTTTTCAAAGACGCGGGTCACGCCCACTTCCTGACCGGGACTCATATTCTGATAGTCCAGCACCAAAGCAGTTTCTTTCAGGGGAGCGTTGGTTTCTGAATCGCGTTCCGTCTTGGTATTGGGCGATTTCGTGTAGATGTTGGAATCTTCGCGGTTGTTGATGGTGGTGACCTTAATACGGCTTGTGTCACGGGTGTCCATGGATTCCTGCACCTGGGTGGGCATGCCGTTCACTTCTACCACCTGGGAATTTTCCGTAGAGCTGGTCTTGTAGAGGTCGGCTACCGTGGTCTCTTCCCAGGAGTTTCCCACCACGGCCAGGCTTACAATCTGCACCTTGGATTCGGCCACGCCCGGATTCAAGCTTCCAATCCAAAGCCTGGAATAAAGGGCCTCGGCAAGAATGGTCTTGTAGTCGCTTCCCGACGGGGACACGATGGTATCGTACTGGTTCAAGGGAATACGCCACTTGCGCCAGCCATTCTTCAGGTCCTCGTAATCCATGTGGTCCGTCTTGGACAAATCGATGCGGTAACGCACAAAGCTGATGTCCGTGTCCAGGGAGCCGTTCTTGTTGATATCCTCGGTATCGTACAGCCGCTCGCCGGAGTTGTTTTCGGTACCGTTGATGTGTACCGACGGATCACTTTCATCTTCCAAATCCTCGTCGTAATTATCCTGGGCAATATCCGTAGCAGAGGCATCCGAATTGGCAGCCGTAATCTCCGACGAAATACATCCCGAAATACGGCAGTCCCACACCAGGCGCTTTTCGTCGGAACCGGAAACCTTATCCAAACCATTGTCGGTACGGGCAACCGTTGTACCCAGGTCGTTTTCGCCGTCATATTCCTCATTAGGTTCGTAACCGTTGATTGAAATATCTTCGCTGATAAGGCCCAGGTCCAGGTAAATGGAGCCTACGTTTCCGCGGGCCACCACTTCCAAGTACTTCATCTCGCTCAAGTCTTGGTAGTAGGAACTGTTAGGACGCATGATACCGCCCCAGGAGTTACCCACCAAGTTGTCGTTGGCACGAAGGGTCATCTTCAGCACCGTCAGGTGCTGGTTGTCCACATCGGAGTTGCCTACACTAGGATAGATGTACTTGTACAGTTCCGTGGTGTTGCTGTGCCAAATAAACTCGCCCTTGTGGCGATAGTCCTGGTTCTCGATGTAGGTCGAAGGCTGGCGCGCAACGCCACCCGGAGGCGATGCCGGATACCACGAAAGTCTGGTCAGGGGATAAGTAAGGCCCGAAACCGTAGATTCAAAATCTTCTACAAGGGCCTCGTTATCTCCGCTGGTGTTTGCGTTATGGCGGCTGGCGGCAAATTCCGCCTCGAACCGCCAGCTGGATTTTGCATCCGTCTGGATTCCGGGAATCAGGTTCACGAAGTCCGTCAGGGCCTGCACCGTGTCCTGCAGACGCAGGTTCATTCCCCACAGCACGCTGGAGAAGGGCTCGTTACCGAGGGTCGGGGTCTTGGCCGTAGTGCTCTGGCTCTTGTACAGCGCAGTGACACCGAACAGGGATCCCGTACCAAAGCCGTAACGTTCCAGCGGGAGTTCCGCTCGCGCGCCCAACAGCAACTTGTTGTCTATCTCGAACAGGGGTTCGCATTCAAAGGTGACCTTGATTTCCTTGTTGGGGTCCAGGGCGCGTTCGCTCAAAAGTTCTATCTGGCCAAGCTCATAGTTCACCTCGTAGTCCGTGCCGCGAATAAGGGTAGTGGAACCGGCGGTCAGCTTTTCCGTGCCCGGAGAAATATCCATGCAAGAACCCGCACTCACCGAATAGCTAGACGCAGGGTCACGAACACTGATGATAGAATTGCGTCGCTTACCCACCGATTCAAAATAGAAGCGGCTGGTAAAGCGGTTCAGCTTGTAGACCGGCAAGGTGTAAAGCTGGGACATGGCGCCCGTAGAATCCAACAAGCGAAGCGGTTCCAGGCAGTTTTCGCGAGCACGCTCCGTAGCGCCCGCTCCGGAATACTGCGACAAGGGTTTACAAGGGAGCCACATTTCGCCGGTATAGTTTCCGGAGGCGTCCTTCTTGAAGATGGTTGCATCGTTCACCAGCGGGCTTCCGGTGGAGGTGTCCGCCACCCCAAGAGTCTTGAGGTAGGTGCCCGTCATGCCGGACTTGTTCTTGAGGCGCAACACAAAGCTGCTGGAGCTTGCATCAGAAATCCCAACGGAATAAACATTACGGAGCATCAGCTTGTCGATGTCCGTCAGTTCCGAAAGGGTGGCATCCCACTGGATCAGCACCATGCTGGAGCCGTTCCTGATGGTGGTGCCCGTGCGGCCGCTACCGTCGTTACTCCAGCTGGCTGCCACCAGGGTATTGCGGTTCACCCCGTTGATTTTCAAAATACCAGTCTTGGGGTCGTAGGTGTAATCGCTGCTGGGAATTTCCACCATGCGTTCCACCAGTTTCGTAATGGTTTTGCCGCCAGGCGTCTTGTACACTACCGTAATGTTGTCCACCACGTCCTTGGCGTTGTTCAGGTTGCTGCGCTTAAAGAGTTTCAGGTTCGTGGCCGGGTAGTTCGAGGTGGTGCGTCCGGTAATGGCCGCACTGATGTAGTTGTCCCTGGCCTCGTGATTCAAGAAGTAGTAGCGGTAGGCCACGAACTGCTTGTCCAGAATCTGGAATTCCGTAGTAGATTCGTTGGCGTTGATGGTGTATTCTTCCTGGGAACCGCCATCCTGGGACGCGATGGTGGTAAGCCTCCAGTCCCCAAGTTTCCAGTCCGCCTTGATACCGAATAGCCCCTGGTGGTTCTCGGAGTAACCCGTCAGTTCCGTACCCGAAAGAGTCAGGGAGGTAGTACCCGCTTCCACCCTCTGGAGGATGTAGTCCTCGAACTCGTCCTTGTAAGATTCCTCGTAGACCACCCTCACCTGGTTCTGGATACCGAGGCCCGTTTCCACGTTGTTGATTTCCACCGTGATGTAGGGGCCGATCTTACCCTTCACCATAAAGCTCGGGTCGTAATGCAGCGAAAGGGATGGCACCAGGCTCGTATTGGTGCTGCCCTGGGCGTCGTCCTTTTCGGCATAACCCTTAAGGCGAATGTCCATGGTCCCCTGGAGCATCAGCTTGGGCTTGTCCAGGCCAAAATCTTTCATCCAGGCGGGCATGGTCACCGGTACCGTAATGTCGAACACGGAACCTGTTTCCGGCGTTTCATAGCCGCCGTCCTTCTGGCCCACCAGGCCATTCAGCCACAGGTTCTTGCGGCCGATATCGTACATGTCCGCCACGTAGTCCGTCAGTTCCGGATAGTGGGCGGTCCACAAGGTGGTGGTGTCCCTAGAAAGGCTGTTCACCCGCTTTTCGCTCACGTCCATTTCGCGGGTGGCGATATCGATGTCGTGACTATAGACCTGGCCCCTGTTGTTCTTCATGAGCCTAGGAGACGCCCCGACGCCACCGAAAGGCAACATGCCGTTCAGGGGGGTGACTGAAGGGGGCAATTCCATATATTGGTAAGTAGGTTGCCACTCCGTCTCTGCCGGGTCCGGTTCCGCCTCCGCAGGCGCATAGCCGCTGGTATCCGCCTGAGCCCACAGGGAAACACTTGCCCACAGGATGGACAAGCCAAAGGCGAACAACCCCAAAGGGGTTCTATGCAAGAACCTTTTCAAAATATTCCGTCACAAAATACTGAATTTAGGGGTCCTAAATCCACTATTTTTTCAAGATTTTCGGGGAAATTAGAAAAATATGAATAGGGAGGGGCGAACGCCCCTCCCTAAAACCCTTCCCTACACGCTCATAATTACCATTCCTCGGGAACTGTTCGTTGGGAGGTAATTAAGAGCGTGGGCGCAAACTGCGTTTGCGCATTATTAAAGGAACAGTTCGATTCCTCCGCGAACCTTTTCCCATGACTTGTTCTTCTTGCACAGGAAATCCATCATCTTTTCGTAGGTGGCGGTGTTGGCGAAGCCCTTCCAGAGTCTGCGTTCCACGGATTCGCCGCTGTCCTTGTCGATGGTGGTAATGGTATCGTAGTAAGCCGGATTGTCCTTGAATTCAGTAATCAGGATTCCCTTCAGGTCTTCCGTGTAGATACGGGAAGCATACTTAAGGATAGAATCGTTGAAGTTCAGTTCGTTTTCCACCAGCCATTCGAAATCCTGGATAGGATCGCCGTACACAAGCCAGTGCTTGAGGGCGAGAGCCACCACCAGGTCCTTCACGGCGCTGCGGAAGATAAACTTATCTTCGAGACGACCATTGAAGGTAATCTTGGTCAGCGGGTTATCGTCGTTGGCCTCGATGGAAACGCCCTTGCCCGGGGTGACGCGGCGGATCTTGATGGGGAGTCGGCTAAGGAGCTGCCATGCCTTGGTGAAGGCGATGGTCTTGCGCACAAAATCCTTCTCCTTTTCAGGAGCCACGCGCACAAAGGCGCCAAAGCAACGCTGGTACAGGGTTTCCTTGTCGAAAATGCAATCGCTAGAGCGGCATTCGCTGAGCTTGCCGTCCATCATAAAGAGGGTCTTGGCCAGTTCGGGACGCATGCGGACTTCGAGCTTACGGGTACGGGCCTTGAGGCGCACGCCGTCCTTGTACACATAGGTAAAGCCTTCTTCTTGATAACGCTGCCAAATGAAGAACTGCAGGTCGTCGGCGGCGCGCAGGTGATAGCTGAACACCGGGTTCTGGCGGTTGTTGGCCATGGTCACCTGGTTCAAGAAGTTGTCGGCACCGGGATACGGCACCACCACCTTCACCAGCACCTTGGGGTTCACCGGCTTCTTGCTCTTCTTGGCATAGTGTTCGTAGGTGAACAGGGACTGGGCACCGTTAATAATCTTCGGGCGTTCGATGTAGAGCACCTTCTTGCCATCCCGTTCCTTGAGGCGCAGGTCATCACCCGTGAGGGTCATACCGTTGTGCAAGAAGGGGAAATCGTCCACGTTCACGTTCTGGTCGTCGTTACGTTCCATGGTCTGGAAGGCATCGATCAGGGCCGCGTTAGTGTGGGTCAGGTTGCCCAGGTAAGTACGGATGTTGGAACTCACGATAGCCATGTTGTGTTTGGTCTTGAGGCGCTTACCCAAGTTCACATGGTAGTCATAAATAGTGCGGATGGGGCAGAAACCGAGGAAAAGTTCACCGTGATCGCTTGTGAGGTGCAAGGGATCGGAATCCATGACAATTTCCAGCTTGTCGTCGGCGCTGCGGAAATCGCGGGTCAGGTCGTCGTGTTCGGCGATAATGTCCAGCTTGGCCTTCACCTCGTTTTTCCAGATGGAGAGCTTGCGGCGCATGTCCTTGAGGGTGCGTTCCAGTTCAGAGTCGGTAATGTCGCGGGTAGCGCGGGTGCGGAGCACCGTAATCTCCAGGGTCTCCATGTAGGGGCGGCTTGCCGGAGTATCGTCGTCCTCTTCCTCGTCGTCATCGCTAATCTTGTTCACTGCCCAAGGGTCGGCCTCTTCGCGCAGCGACATGAAGAAGGGGTTAGTGGGGTCGCTGGTGCGGAAAACGGCAATCTGGAGCTGTTTCAGGTCGGCATTCAGGTGAGAAACCACCTTCTCGAGGGGTGTATCCTCGTCCAGGAATATGAAGAATTCCATGAAGCCCTGGGAGTACTGGAAGCCATGAAAGCATCCGTTCTCGTCCAGATTCAAGTGCCGAAGGGCCTTGATACGGTCATTAGGGTCATTGGGGTTCAAACTCAAGAGGCTAGCCACAAATGCTAGGCGTCGTTCCTGGGATTTTGTCAGTTCCATTTTTTCCTCAATTTTAGGCTTCTGCCATATTTTGCCATTAAAAATAGTTTCAAAAGCCTTACTTTGGGCATAAAAAATAGTAAATCTTAAAAAAAATTTCCACTTTGACCCCTATTTAGTGAACAAATGTATAACTTTTAGCTATTTTTAACACATTTTGGACAACCAAGCCCTTTTTTTTCGCAAAAATGCTATGATTTATCGTGTATAAATAGGAGAGTCTCTATGAACCTGCTCGATATTATCAATAAAGCAAAAGCCGAAAAGGCTAAAACCCTGGACCTATCCCAGCAGGGACTTCGCCTGTTACCCCCCGAACTTTTCGAAATCCAGTCCCTGGAAGAGCTGAACCTGGACCGCAACAAGCTGGTGGAGCTCCCCGACGACATCGGGCTCCTGAAAAACCTGAAAAGCCTTTCCGTCAGCGAAAACGACCTGATGGAGCTTCCGGATACCATCGGGAACCTCACCGCCCTGGAGCACCTGTACCTGGGTTACAACAGCCTGTCGGAGCTCCCCGCCACCGTCGGAAACCTCACGAACCTCCATACGGTGAATATCGCAAAGAACCAGCTTCTGGAACTTCCCGACGAAATCGGCAACTGGACCAAGGTGGTAAAACTCTCCCTCCACGACAACATGCTCACCACCATCCCCGATTCCATCGGCAAACTGAAGAGCCTGGTGAAGCTGTACCTGGACAACAACGACCTGACCGAGGTCCCCGCCTCCCTCGGGAACCTCGCAAGCCTCGAAATCCTGATGATTTCCGGCAACCAGCTGAGCGTGATCCCGCAGGAATTCGGCAAACTTTCCAAGCTCCGGGAACTGGTGCTGGACGCAAACCAGCTGGAAACACTGCCCGAGGCCCTCGCCGACTGCAAGAGTCTCGAAACCATCTCCATCAACGAAAACCCCATGGAAGATGGCCTGCCTCGGGCTATCCTTGACAAGAAGGGGCTGAAGATAGACCAGTAGCTTTTTAGACGAAAGAACGCTCCACCTACGGCGTCGCTACAGACGAAAGACGAAAGATATCTGGATAGAACCGCACGGATCTGTGATGAAAACCGAAAAAACAACCCCCGTCTTTCGTCTATCGTCTTTCGTCTATCGTCTATCGTCTTTCGCCGTTTTCTCCCTCCTCTTGCTAGCCGCCTGTGGGGACTTTATGGAGCCAGTGGAAAGCACTCCGGAGCCAACCGCCTACGAGTTCAACTACTGGCTATTGAACCAGACCTACCTCTACGAAGAAGAGCTGAAAGACCTGCCCGAAAAAGGGGACAGCATTCCCCTGTTGTACGAATCGCTCAGCGACCGATACACCCGCTACTACCCGCCCTCCAAAAGCGAGGCAGCCGAAAACCAGATGAACACCTCCATTGTAGAAGGCGATTTGGGCATGGAATACCTGGTCATCTACACCGAAGGGGATGACCACCCCTACCCCATCTTGATATCGAGAGTCTATGCCGACAGTCCTGCCGGCAGGGCCAAGGTTCCCCGCTACGGACGGATCATTTCGGCAAACGGCATTTCAATGGACGGTTACGACTCCAAGATGGTGTATGATTCCATTGTCGCCTACAGTGCCGATGTATCGCTCACGATTTTCTTTGACGACAGCCTACTTCAGTTTGACCTGACCAAGGAAACGGTTTACGCCCCTACCGTCTTTTTGGACACCATCGAGGGCATCACCTTCGTAACCATCACCGAATTCAAGGAATCCACCGCCGACAGGGAGAATGGCACCTTCGGCGAGCTCAGGGCATACCTGGATTCTACGGCTGGCGTTTCCGAGCCCAGGGTGTTAGACCTGCGGAACAATCCCGGCGGGCTAATCAGCCAATGCCTCCCCGCAGCAGACCTCTTTGTAAAAGAAGGCCTCTTGTCTAGGCGGCAATTTGTAAGCCTAACCCCCGACGGAAAAAGGACACACCGCTCCCTAGATGTCTTGGCGAACCCCGGAGACCCCGGAGAAAACGGGAAATTCCTAATGCTTGCCAACAGGGCTTCGGCCTCCTGCGCCGAAATATTCATCGCCGCAGCCAAGGAACAGGGAGGCATTCCCCTGGCAGGCGAAACCACCTTCGGCAAGGGCATAGGGCAAAGCCAGTGGAAGACCCTAGAAGGCGGGCTTGCCGTCATTACCAACCTGGAATTCTACACGCCCAAGGGCAACAGCTATCACAAAAAAGGAATCGCCCCCGATATGGACTGTCCGGAAGGAGCTTCAAGGACATGCGCCCTAAATGCCGTCAAAACCCTATATGGTAATTCACCCAAGACACAAAGTGCCAAAATGTCTGTGGCAGAGCGTGCCATCAAAGAATCTTTGCTGGCCTCGACAAAAACAACTATTCCTGCAAAGAGTTTCGACATGGGTGGCGCTTTGGATTCCGTTGTCCATTTTGTAAATTATCCCTATTCACCGTAGGTCGTTATGAATTTCAAGAAAATCTCTCTTTATACTTTTGCCTCCGTTTCACTTGCACTATGGACTGGTTGCACGGTCAAGCATGCCGACAGCGAAATCGCAATGCCCGACGAAGAGGAGGAAATTCCACAGGAACTTACTGCCGCTGAACAGGAACTGGTCGAAAACCACCAATTGCTCCATTTCTTCTTTTTAAACGCCAATCAAAAGCTCGGCGACATCAATAGCTATAACGGTCACGGCGAAGATGCGGGATATTCTCCCGACTATTATGAATTTCCAGACGTCTATTATATGTATAGCCAAATGGACGACAATTATACCAGGTATTTCGGGCCCTACTATGTAAGCAAATACGATTTGGATATGGCATCGGAACCCATATACAGTATCGCCGTTTCCGTACAGCCCGCCGATTCCCAGCTGGTAATCACCCAGGTGTATCCTAACGGTCCGGGCGACAAGGCCGGACTCAAGGCTGGTGACACCGTACTCTACGTGGGCTCTACCAAGCCCGGCGACGAAAAGAGTTTCGAAAAGCTCACCTCCGGAAGCGAAGGGGACAGTATTTCCTTTAAAATCTTAAGAGGTAGCGACACGCTGGATATCTCGGCGGAACTTTTCTGCTACCTTGAGCCAACCGTGCACATCAGCTATCATGATTCTATCCCCGTCATCAAAATCACTTCCTTTGAAAATTTCAGTGGCATAAGTTGCAACGAGGCAAACTCCGCCAACGAAGACAGCACCAAAGGAACCTCGGACGAAGTCAAGGCGGCTCTTCAAGCCACCAAGGGGTCCGCCATTATTGACCTGAGAGGTAACCCTGGCGGGTCCTTTGACGCATGCGTTAAGGCAACCGAGCTGTTCCTTTCCAAAGGGGACACCATCGGCACCCTTGAATACACCGAAGTCGCACCCGACGAAGTCCACCAAATGGTGATTTCAGACCGCATAGTAGCCACCGAAGACGGCATTGCCAAAGGGCGCTACTTTGTTTTTATGGCAGACACCAATAGCGCAAGTTGTTCCGAAACCATGCTCATGGGCGTCACCAACACCACACAATCTCCCATTGTGGGCATGCTGACCTACGGAAAGGGAATAGGTCAATACAATATTCCGACCAGTGCCGGTGGACTCAGTATGATTACCGCCATGAAACTTTACGACAAAAACAACGTTTCTTACCACGACAAGGGCATCGAACCGGACTACGCCATTTCTGATACACTCAAAGCCCTGGACAAAGCGGTAGAAATCGCCAAACTCGGAAAAGAAAAGAGATCAAAGGGCTACGGCACGGAAAAACAGGGCCACTTCGAGAACTCCCTTGCCAAAAAGGCATTCTCATCAAAGGAACCGGCCAGAGGCGGAGCGTATAAGGTGATAAAGAACCCGCTAAAGAAGTTGTGAGTTGTGAGTTATGGGTTATGAGTAGTGAGTTGTGAGTGGTGAGTGGTGAGTTTTTATAATCGCGCCGAAGGCGCCAAATTGTGGACTGATAACTCATAACTGAAAACTCATAACTAATCTCACCTCAAACCCCTAGCCCCTAGATCCTAAGCCCTAACCCCTATTCCACCACCCGCATGTGGACCATCACGTCGGTGGTATCGTTGGCCTTTACGGCAGGCGCGGCCTGAGTCAGCTCTATCTGCTTACGAATTTCCGCCACCTGCTTCTTGAGACGGGCCAGACGGGCTCCTTCTAGCTTGGGCGTTGCAATCATGGTCTTGGAAAGCGGGTTTATCCAGGCGCCGTTGGCATCCTTGAAACCAAAATGCAGGTGAGGCCCTGTGCTTCGGCCCGTAGAACCCACGCGCCCGATGGCCTGACCCGGAGAGACTTTCGCCCCAACGGCTACGCCCCTAGACTGCAAATGCATATACCAGCTTACGGAATTGTCCCTGTGCTTGATAGCAATCTTATTTCCGCTTAAATCGTCATAACCCGAAACAGTCACGTTGCCTTCGGCCACGGCATGGACCACCGTACCTGCCGGGGCTCCATAGTCTACGCCGTAATGGACCTTGCGCTGGCCCGTAATGGGGTGAATTCTGGAGCCAAACGAACTGGTAATGCGCAGGTGCTCCAGCGGGTAGCGGAGCCCGTCAAAGACCAGGGCATCGCCCGCTTCGGTATAGTGGGCATTGTAAGAACTCTTGGGATCTTCGTCTTCGTAACGGAACGCCTCATGGTGGCCCACAATCCTTCCGTCAAATTCGGCATAAATGACCTTACCGCCCACCCAGATGGAATCCTGGTAGTAGGAATCTTCTAGAAGCACACGGAAACGGTCTCCGGCGCGGGCCAGCGGGAACGCCACCTTGCACTGAAGCACTCCGCTCACGATACCCACCATGCGGCCGGGGATTCCCACCTTGAAAAGGATTCCGTTCAGCGTGCTGCCTTCTTCCAGGGCGCCCTCGTAAACGGACTGCTTCTTGACCACGGGCTTTTCGATAAGCTGGTAGACGAAACCCGTATCCGTCTTGCTCACCAAATGGACGGTTATGGGGTTGGGAGCATAGCGGAACCGCTGAACCCTATTAGTTGAATCTACAGAGACGTAAAAAATTTCGCCAACCCGAAGCTTGAATTCCACACTGTCCTGCATGGCGGCATAGACGCGGCCCAGGTCTTCATCGCCGTGACTGACCTGAGCCTTGAGCCTTGTAAACAGATGGAAGGGGCCCTCCCCCGCACGCACCGTATCGCGAATGACGCGAACATTTTTGACCAGGGATTCAGCCGAGGCGATTTGGGCATTCAGGGAATCCACACGGACCTGTAAACTTGCGCGTTCCGATTTCAGATTCTGGATAATTTCTTCTTCGTTACAGGCGATTAAAGGAAGTACAAGAAGCAGGGAAAGAGCTAAGCGCAAGAAAATTTTCATAGGGTAAATATAAAAATCCCCCGCTTAACGCAGGGGACTTTCAAATTGCAAAGTAAACCGATTACTGTGCAGCAGCGGGTGCGGCAGCAGGAGCAGCGGCCGGAGCAGCAGGCTTAGCAGCCGGAGCGGCAGCCGGTGCGGCGGCAGCTGGCTTAGCAGCCGGGGCAGCAGCAGGAGCAGCGGGAGCTGTAGCAGGCTTAGCTTCGGCCTTGGCAGCAGGGGCTGCGGCAGGAGCGGCCTTTTCAGCGGGCTTGGCTTCGGCCTTGGCAGCAGGGGCTGCGGCAGGAGCAGCAGCGGGCTTAGCTTCGGCCTTGGCAGCGGGGGCTGCGGCAGGAGCAGCAGCGGGCTTAGCTTCGGCCTTGGCAGCAGGTGCTGCGGCGGCAGGCTTAGTCTCGACCTTCTCGGCAGGCTTGGCCTCGGCCTTAGCCGGTTCTGCCTTAGCCTCTTCCTTAGCAGGTTCAGCAGCGGCGATGGCGTTAGAAGGTGCGCCCGGAGCGTGGGTATCAATCAGTTCCATCTCGAAAATCAGCATGCTGTTGCCGGGAATCTGCGGGCCACGACCGCGGGGGCCGTAAGCGAGGTCGCTAGGAATCCAGGCGGTGACCTTCTCGCCCACCTTCATGAGCTTGAGCATTTCGGTCCAGCCGGGGATCACGGCGCCGATGGGGAACTCCAGAGGTTCGCCACGGTCAACGGAGCTGTCGAACTTGGTGCCGTCCAGAAGGGTGCCGGTGTAATGAACCTTCACCACGTCGGTATCGGAAGGAGTCACGCCAGTACCTTCGGTAATCACCTTGTACTGGAGTCCACTTTCGGTGGTCACCACGCCTTCGGCGGTCTTGTTCTGAGCCAAGAAGGCTTCGCCCTTGGCCTTGTTCTCGGCGGCGGCGACGCTATCCTTACGGGCCTTTTCGGCCTGGCGGGACTGGGAAAGTTCGGTCAATGTCTGGAAAATGGTGGAATCGGCCATCAGGTACTTGGCGCTATCCTGCTTGTAGCGTTCCACAAAAGCCTGGATAAAGAGGTCCAAATCCAAATCGATGGAATCGCGGGCCACCAGCTGGAACTGGGCCTGGTTTCCGAAATGGGCACCCAGGGCATAGCTATACTTATCCTTTTCGGTGACCAGAGCGGTCTTGGTCTTGGGGCCCTGGCACAACTGATCACAACCTGTCAAGAGCAGGGCAAGAGCACCTGCAGCAACAATCACTTTTTTATTCATAAGTTGTCCTCTTCTTTTGAATTGACTCCCATAAAATAGTAAATCTTACAAGAAATGGTGCCTAAAATGCTAAATTTCGGTTTAAGGTTTTCGTATATTGTTTGGGCATAACGATTTTATCAAGGATTCTATATGTGCGGAATAGTCGCCTATATCGGTCAAAATGAAGCTCTTCCCATTCTCGTGGGCGGCCTTAAAAAGCTGGAATATCGTGGCTACGACAGCTCGGGGGTATCCCTTATCGACCACGGGAAAATCAAGACCGTCCGTGCCTCCGGTAAAATCAGCGCCCTGGAATCCAAGCTCAAGGAAACCCCCGTCCAAGGAAACATCGGTATCGCCCACACCCGCTGGGCCACTCACGGCGCCCCTACCGAACAAAATGCCCACCCTCACATGAGTTTTGACGGGAAAATTTCCATCGTCCACAACGGCATTATCGAAAACTACGCGAGCCTCAAGGCGAAACTTATCGAAAAAGGCGTCACCTTCAAGTCCGAAACGGATACCGAAGTAGTGGCCCACCTGATTGCCAAGAACTACAACGGCAACCTGAAAGAGGCGGTCCTCAAGGCCCTTTCCCTTATCGAAGGCACATTTGGCCTTGCGGTGATATGCAGCGACGAACCCGACACCCTGATTGGCGCCCGCCGAGGGAGCCCCCTGATTCTCGGTATCGGGAACGAAGGTGAATTTTTCTTGGCCAGCGACGTGTCCGCCATCATCAACCACACCCAGAAGGTGGTATACCTGGACGACAACGACGTGGTGGAAATCAAGCGGAGCGGATACTCCATCGTGAACATGAACAGCCACGAGGTAACCCGCGATATCCAGGACGTAGATTTTGACGCCGAATCCATCGCCAAGGGCGGGTTCGCCCACTTTATGCTGAAAGAAATCTTCGAGCAGCCCGAAGTGCTCAAGAACACCATGCGCGGTCGCCTGCTCATCGCCGAAGGAAACGCCAAACTGGCAGGCCTCGACACCAACATCAAGGAACTGAGAAACATCAACCGCATTATCATCACCGCCTGTGGCACCAGCTACTATGCGGGCATGGTCGGCGAATACATGATAGAGGATTTGGCCGGCGTTCCCGTAGAGGTGGAATACGCCTCAGAGTTCCGCTACCGGAACCCCATCATCAAGCCGGGGACCTTGGTCCTTGCCATTTCCCAGTCCGGCGAAACTGCCGACACGCTTGCGGCATTGAAAGAAGCCCAACAAAAAGGCGCTACCGCCCTGGCCATCTGTAACGGCGTAGGTTCCACCATCGCCCGCACCAGCGACGGCGGCGTATACCTGCACGCAGGTCCGGAAATCGGTGTGGCCAGCACCAAGGCATTCACCAGCCAGGTGACCGTACTTGCTATGATCGCCCTCTTGCTCGGCCGCCAGCGTAGGCTAAGTTTCGAGACCGGAGCAGACATCGCCCGAGCTCTCACTGAACTCCCTGCCCTGGTAGAGGAGACTTTGAAGCTCTCTGACTCCATCGCCGAAATAGCCAAGCAGTACGTGAAGGCCAACAACTTCTTGTACCTGGGCCGCCACTTCAACTATCCCGTGGCCATGGAAGGAGCCCTGAAGCTCAAGGAAATCAGTTACATCCACGCCGAGGGCTACCCCGCCGCCGAAATGAAGCACGGCCCTATCGCCCTCATCGACGAGAACATGCCCGTGGTGGTGATTGCCCCCAAGGACGCCCTGTTCGACAAGGTCATCAGCAACGTTCGCGAGATCAAGGCCCGCGGAGGCCGGGTCATCGCCGTCACTACCGAAGACTGCAAGCCCCTGGACGAATTTGCGGACCACCTGATTAAGGTGCCAAAGACCATTCCCATGCTCATGCCCATTGTGACCTGCGTGCCGCTGCAGCTTTTGGCCTACCACATTGCCGTGCTCCGTGGAAACGACGTGGACCAGCCGAGGAACCTGGCTAAGAGCGTGACGGTGGAGTAACTAGACGAGAGAACGCGCCACCTACGGCGTCGCTACAGACGAAAGACGAAAGATTATAAGCTACATTTCGACTAAATGGTTGATATCGAAGAACAGGAAGATTACGAAGTACGCATCGGGTCCTTCAACGGCCCTATGGATTTGCTTCTGTACCTGGTCCAGAAAAAGGAAATGTCCCTGGACCAGATTCCTATTGCCGAAATTGCCGACGATTTCTTGATGTGGGTCAACAAAATTGGGGTCACCGACCTTTCCAAGGCGGGCGATTTTTTGTACATGGCAAGCCGCCTCATGGCCCTGAAGGTCCAGGAACTGTTGCCTGCCGAAGAACGTGACCCGGCCATCATCGAAGAATACAACGAAGACCGCGAACAGCTCATGCGGGAGATGCTGGAATACCAGCGTTACAAGCAGGTGGCAGGCGGTCTCCAAGAGATGGAAAGCAAGAACTATGGCACCTACAGCCGTGGCCGCCTGGAAAAGACCCAAAACGACGACGAGACCCTGGCCGACGCAAACATCTGGCAGTTGTTCCGGGCCTACCAGAAAAGCTTAAAGACAAAGATTTCGGAGACCATCCACCACATCGAACTGGACTACGTGACCATCCAGGACCGTCAGCAGGCCATCAACAACTACCTGAACGTCCATGGCCGTGCCCTCTTCGAAGACCTGCTGGACAACGACAGCCACCCCATCGTGGCGGCGGTGACTTTTATGGCCCTGCTGGAGATGATCAAGACCGACGAGCTGGTGTTCCGTCAGAGCGAACTCTTTGGCCCCATCTGGATCTACCGCAAAAAGAACAACGAGGAATACGCCGAAGAAATGGCCCACGAGACGGTGTTCCTTTCCAAGGACCCGGACGTAAAGCCCGGCCTTGTAGAAGAAATCCGGCGGGAGGCCACGGCACGCTCCCAGGCCGGGAGCGTGGGCGACATCGCTGCCGTGATGCGCGAGGCCCTTTTATGGGCCAGCCGTGGCCGAGACGTAACCGAAGACGACCTGATGGCCATGCTGGAAGGCCGCGAAGACCTGAGCGAAGTGCAAGAAGACCCCTTCGGCGACAAGGACGACGACACCCCGGCAGGTACTGCCTCCACGGAACAGCCGCAGGAACCCGCACCGTCCGTTGAACAGCCTGTGGAGCAACCGCAACCGACAGCGGATCCTCGCCTACGCGAGGATGACAAAGAAGAATCCTCTCAGGAAAACCCTGTCGAACATTCTACTCCAGAGAATAACGAAACATCCCAAGATGACGAAGGCCCCGTCGTTTACGGAGCCGAAGAGTAAAGGCTAGATGGCGTGTCGGAGCACGCCATGACGTTTAACTTTTTCGTCATTCCGGGCAGGAGCCTGCCCTGAGCGTAGCCGAAGTGACCCGGAACCTAGACTAGATTACTTCACAATGCCCTTGCCGCGCTTGGCACCCCACATGTCAGTCTCTTCGGCCTTACTAGACTTGACCTTGCCAAGCTGAGCAAGTTTCACGAAGGAGGAAAGCTTAGCGATATAGGCTCCAGTACCCACCAAACGCTTCTTGTCAGAAAGCATATTCCAAGCAATGTAGAAGTTTCCTTGGGTAGAGCGGCAATCCTTGCCTCCGAAGTACTGCTTGTGATACTTTTCTTCGTTCTTGCTGTCCAAGCAGTAAATCTTGTCGCTCTGGCCAGCAACGTACGTACCCAAGTTAGTATAGTACTTTACATCGTACTGGAAGTACACATCAGCCAAGGCTTCTGGGTGTTCGTTGAAGAACTTCTCCGTCACAGAGTCCTTGCTCATGAACGATGCCATGTCAGACTTCACGATAAAGCCTAAGGTGTTAGGATACAGAGCCGCAATTTCGTCCTTACCCATAGTGGTAGGAATCGTGAACACCTCCACAGCAGGCGTATTCTTGGCGTCGATATCCTTGTTCATGGTAGCAAGCTTGATAGCCGACACTTCTACGGAGTAGTCGCCCACGATGGTCACCCAAGGAGACGGAAGTCTCTTGGTGGAGTTGTAGTCCGTGGGAGAATTCCAGTGCATGGCGCTATCACCAGCAACACGCTGGGCAACATCACTTGAAACATTAGCTGTATCACTCCACATCCAGGAATCGGCGCGGAAACGGATAAAGTCTCCCAGACGCGGTGTGGGGTTCTTGGTGCTCTGGGTCTTGTCGAACACCAGGGTCAGCTTTTCGGAACCAAGTCCGCCGGGGGCTGCGTTAGCCGTAGGCGAAGCATAACGGGCCGCCTCGGCCACTTCCGTCGCAGAGTTCATATAGAAGGTGAAGGGAGCCTTGCTATTGGTTTCGTCAATCATCTTTACCGGTTCTGAGAGCGTCACCGTCAAACGGTTCAGCTGTTCAGAGAAGTTGTCCACACGAGCAGAAACAATCACGGGAGCCATACGGTCGGTAATGCTACCGTCGAAGTGGCCCTTGGTAATCTTCTTACGGTCTTCGTAGGTGGCAAAGTTCAGAACCTTTCCGCGGCCGTATGTCTTTACCAGAGACGAGAAGGTAGAATCCGAGACAAAGGAAAGAACGCTGTCACTCTTGTTGCCGTTAGCCTTATACTTGGCCATGAAGGTATTGTAGATTGTCACGGAGTCGATCATGTAGGAGCACGCCACGGCGGTATCCTTCTTGGTCTTCGAGAAACCCTTCTCCACAAAGTTTATTTCTTCGTAAACGTTTTCATCCCAGTCGATACATATCAAGAACGGCAAGGAGTCCTTGTAATCACCCTGGGGGTTCGGAGCGAAAGGCCTGTCGTAGTGGATAACGATAGAGTCGCCCTTACCGTCCAGGTACTCCTTGGACTGCGAATAATAGGGTTCAGGAATGCTGATGGCACCCAAAGAAGCACCACGGACATCGAACATGTCCACCAGCTGCGGGAACGGTACCGGCGGCTTGCGGAAACGCAGATTCACGTAAGAGGACTGGCTCAGGAGCTTGGCATCTTCGGTTGTCGAAATCGTGATGTAGGCCGTAGAATCCATATATTCCTTCTGTGACTTAATAGAAATCATATAAGCACCGTCGCCGAGAGAAACGGCACCTGTCATTTCCACACGAGATGAATGATCCACCAGCGCCAGGGTCATCTGACAATCCGTGCAAATCTCGTTGGTAGCCGGGTTCACGATCAACACATACAGATCCACATCGGAACCAATCCAGTGGAAGTATTCGTCGCCATCCAAGCTATCCGGGTCACCCGCAATCGGGTGTTTCCAGGCCGTCACATGACCGGCGGAGTCGATGGTCACCGGCTCGGCAAAGTCCAGACGCGGAGCGTAGAACTTAATCTTGGCCGCGGTCTTTAAGGAAACCGTCTTTTCTTCGGGACTGGCGGTCAGGCCTTCCAGGCCCTGATACACCCAGATGGTATCAATACCCGATTCGCCGATAGTCTTGGGCCAGGCTACTGTGGTAGTTCCGGTCTTGGACGTATAGGCGGTCATGCCCTTGTCCAGCACCAGAGTGTACTTTTGGCCAACAGCGCTCAGCAGGTCTACACCGCCATCGGCAAAGGCAGATACATACACCGGCACGCGGCTACCAGCAAGGCCCTCACCCACAAAGGTCCACTTGGAGCCCGAAGCATAGAAGGGGCTCTTTTCGTCGCCGGCATTCACCGTATAGGTAGAGGTCTGGGTCATCACATCCAGGTTACCCTTGATGCGGAAGTTGATGTAGGTGCGAGCCTTTTCATCAAGATTTCCGCTCAAATCATAGAAGTCAATCACCAGGCGGTAGCTACCCGGAGCCAGTCCGTTAATCTTATCGGTATTCACAATGGGCTTGAACGGGTTACCGACATCGATACCGCCATACTGCCAGCCAGTTTTCGCCTCAAGAGTTGCAATTTCCTGACCTGCCCTAGTAGTAATCTTGTACTTCAAGGTACCATACTGCTTGATAGCCTCGTCGCAGGCATGGACAGTTCCACCATCGCCACCACCAGCCTGGCCAAGAGCCACAGAGGCACAGGAGCCGTCACCGCTCTTGTCGTAGCAGATGCTATAACTCGTCGTACCGTCAGAATTCTTTTTACCATTGGCGTTCAAGCCGCTGGTCTGCTTAATGAACATATTGGTTTTGATAATCACGTTACTCATGGTGGTTCTGCGGTCGCAGAAGAAAATATCCAAGGAGTAGTCTTGTCCAGGAACCAGGAAGCCGGCACCATACGTGGTGTTCAAGTTTTTCAGCACCACATGCCCCGGAGCGGCAAGGTGTGCACCGCCGTTATCCACGGCAAGCCTCTTGTTGATGAACACCCAGATGTCGTCATCACCACGGAAGGTAAATTCCTGGTCTTCGCTATAGGTAAAGGTGGCATGGGACTCAAAGCAGAAGTGCTGGTTACGCACCTGGCTACCCCAACGGGCTCCACCACCTGCACCCTGGTCCCAGTTCCACTTAACATATCCAGCATCATCGGAAACGAACTTGCCTTCGCAATCCACACCGCCACTCCAGCCGGGGCCGTTACACAGGTAGTCAAGGTTCGTGATTCCCGGATACTCCACCGTATACGTCACAGGGCCTTCGGCATTGCGCTTTGTACGGCACGCCGGGCACTTTTGTGGGCTTATGGAAGTAATCACGTCATTACCGGCAGTGGTCGGAGTTTCGTCTTCACGGGGAGAAAAACCGCCTATGACGGTTCCATTCTTAACATGGTCGGAATCAAACGCCCAACGGCCATCGGCGGCACGGGAGAAAGGCATGTTGTAGCACACCACCTCGTTCTTGCCTGGAGAATAATTGAACAGCGTTGCAAAATCAGCTTCACTGGTGAAGCAAGTCGGTCCATTGGACCCACTCATGTTAAGGTGAGGTTTGTCGTCGGTGCCTAACTGATCCTGAACAATACCATGATGCACGCCAACACAATTTGTCGCCCGCGAACTTGAAATACCCTGGTACTCCGAGAATAGGTCATTCACGCTCACATCAGAGTCATAGATAATAGCAGCAAGGTCGAAGGAGCAGACACCGCTTACGCCGGGGTCCGTCACAAACAGGCCCTGGGCATCTTCCATACCCTCAGGCCATTGTGAATCGTCCGGGATAAAATACAACCTGTCCGTTCCAAGGGCTTCCAAAATGGATTTTAGTGGCAAAGGAGTCGGTTCAGCTTCGTTGCCCCACAAGCCCGTGGCGCCAAGCTTCTCATCGGGCTTATTCTTGAGGTACACTAGCACTTCGTCGGGGACCTTGCTCTCTTCAAAGACCATCATCATCCAGCCGCACATATCCGGGGCCGTCGTCATCTGCACACCAGCGCCACCGTTGGCGCTGACCATCATGTTGTCGGACTGCCACTCCTTGTCGTCGGGAGTGAGCACATAGAGGTATTTAGCAGAGGGAGGCACAGTACCCACATAGGTCTTAGGCGTAGCGCTCAAAGGATCCTGTGCAATGAAGATGGTATTGTTAGCACCTGGGCAGGCAAAAACAGCATTGTTCGTAAGAGCGTTCTGAGGAGCCTCGCCAGCACCGACTGACGTTTCCCATGCAGTTCTTGATATCATGGAAATGCTACCCTGCGTAACACTGCTGAGAATACTGAAGCTAGTCGCACCGTTTTCCTGGTGGCCGATACCGCTCAAGTCAAACGTAAAGTATCCATCTGCATCTAGGGTAGTAGCATGACCAGCTTCTGCTGCAGAACAATTTCGTGTACCAAAATACGCCTGAGTCCAACTAGTAGGGGGCTTAAAGCGCACTGTTCCCGCGCACTGAGCGTCTGCAGTGCCGCTAAACGCACCTACAGCGACCAGCAGTGCCGGTAAGACTTTTCCAAACACATTCCCTAATCCCGATATGGAAAATCTTTTTGACATAGATTTTTCACCTTTTTAATATGCAACTAAATGCGGCAAGCATAAACTCGCCACATAATACCCCCAAAATCTATTCTTTTATTATTGAAAAAGCAAACGAAAAAATGAAAAAAAAGGGCAAATTTCAAAAATATGTGACTTATTACAAGGCAAAAGGCTCCCAGCAATATCAGCGGGAACCCTTTTTGTAAAAATCTGTTAACCGAGACTGTTCTGATTACTCAACTTCGTATTCCACTTCGCACACCGTGTTGCCGTGATAGTCAAGCCTGTAGGTGTATGTGCCGGGTTCCGTGGGCAGGGTAACCTGCTGCCACTGGGGACCATTATAGCCATTTTTGACATCCTTGTTTTCGATGACGATTTCGTCATCTAGATACAGAGTCATTTTCTGAGGAGAACTGACGCCGCTACTCCAGCCGCTGAAGGAATCGCCCGGAGTAAAGAAGTCCTTGCCGCTGCTGTAGACATTTTTCCCTATGGCGCATTTTGATGAGGTGATGTTTGGCCATGCAACAGCCAACGTTGTCTTACATACCTGGTTTCCACCATAGGTTAAGGTGTAGTCGTAAGAACCTAGTTCGGCAGGGGCGGTAAAGGTTTTCGTGAAGTTTCCGTAGCGACCTGCGGACCCGTCGCTATCAATGCCTTCGCCATTGAGGTGCATGGTCACAGAGCCACCCATTCCGTCCGTCCAACCGCTCCAGGAACTAGCCGTAAAGGTCACGGAACCTTCGGGCGTCATGGAATTTCCGTTGCCGAAGGAGCAATTAGCCGTCACCTTGGGATATTCCACCTTCATCGTAGCCTTGCAAACCTGGTTCCCGCCATAGGTAAGAGTGTAATCGTAATTTCCCAGCTCAGTGGGAGCTGTTATACCAAAGCCTCCATTGTAGCTGCGGTTTACCGTAATATTTTGGCTAGAGCCGTTTCCATTCAAAGTCATGGACACATTATCACCCATAGCGTCAGTCCAACCGCTAAGCGATCCTACATTAAACTTGACGCTTCCACCAGGCAAAACAGAACTTGCAAAGGAGCAACTTGCTGTAACCGTCGGATACGCCACCGTTATGTCGGCCGTGCACACTTCCTCGCCATCCACGGAAAGAGTATAGGGATACGCCCCCAAATCGGTGGGTGCAGTCAGTTCCGTGGCCGAATTGTTGGTTCCGTTGGCAACGGAAATGGTCTTGGAAGAACCGCCACCGGCCAAAGTCATGCTCATAGTTCCGGTAACACCCGTTACATTGTTAGGCTTAAAATAGAAGGTTTGTCCAGGAACCACACTCATAGATGCCTTGTTGGCATCGTAGTTATGCTCACCAACATTACACGCCGCCCCCGGCAACTCCGAAGCCGACACCGAGTTGCAGGTGGGGCTCATGGTCATGCCATCGCTATTGGTGATGGTGACCGTCGGGGCATATGTCCCGACACTCTTGAGGGTCATACTTGCAGATGTTCCCGTTCCCGAAGCACCGCCCGCCCACGCATAGGTGAAAGGCTCTGCACCGGTACAACCACTAACGGACCAGGTCACATCCTTGGGCTTGGAAGAAGACACCACCACGGATGTGGATGGCGTCGTACAAGTACAGCCGCTCACCTTGATGCCAGTCACTTCCACCTTGGACTGGCACTTGACCTCTTTCTCCGTAGCAAGCCCCTTGTTTATCACCACCATGGCTCCATAGGATCCCTTTGCGGCATAACTTACACTGGGCGTGGCATCCTTGCTAGTCGTTATGGAGCTCCCTTCGTCAAAGGTCCAGTCGTAGCTTTCGATAGTGGCCGTCGAATTGATGGCCACATACTTCCAGATAGTAGAACCACCCCTCTCTACGCTGTTGGGGGTCGGGCTGCAGATTCCGTTGACTATAGGTGTCGTTGACTTGGAAGACGAGGATGCTACCGTCGTGCTGCTACCGGGATTCACGGCAGAACTGCTGGACGCTACCGACGAAGTATCAGCCTTTATTGACGAGGAGCTAGGGATTACCGGCCCCTTCTGGGCAGACGAGGAGCTCCCCTTGGCAGTGGTATCCGCAGCAGAGCTGGTTCCTTCTTCTTGGGCTTCGCTAGAACTGAGAATCAGCTCGCCATTGCCGGCGGCCTTCTCCATAGCGGCCACACATTCGGGATCTTCGTTGCAGGCGGCCATGGCGTCGGGAATGAGGTTCGCCATGCCGTCTTCGTTGAATTCACCATAGTTCAGCAGGGCCATTTCGTCCTCTAGACCCTTGGCCTCTACGGCACCCATGTCGCAAGCGACCAAAAGCCCCGCAACACTTGAGACAAATGCATATGCCAATGCGCGTTTCATAAGTCCCTCTTTATTGAACCGTTCTTAGGTTACCATGCCTGCATTTTGAAAGTGAACGTCTTGTCGGCGTAGAAATAAACCTTGCAGGGTCCCCCTGTTTGTACCGATACAAAACCATTGCACGAATGCGAGAAAACTTTCTCCTCTCCGTTGCAATCGCGTAGGTGCACCGTCATCGGCCCCCCGTCACACCACCAGCTACCGAATTGTAGGGTGTTGGAATTAGTCTTGTTTAGTTCCATGCAACTTCCAGGGTTTACGTTGCCAAAGTTATCGACATCCATGTTGACACTTGAGGAATTCAGCGAGGAGCATTTAAAGTTCCAACCTCCGTTTTCAACGGTAGCCTTGTTTGTGCAGGAGACATTGGCAGTCATGCCGTCGGCGTTGGAGACCGTCGCCGATGCCGTGTAGGAGCCGATTTCCGTATAAGAGGCCGTTACCGTGGCTCCTGTTCCCGAAATGCCGGTTCCGTTCCAAGTGTAGGTTAGCTCATCGCCCTCTCCGGCGGTACATCCTTCAACCGTCCATTGGTATTCTACAGGGGAATTGTCTTCCAGGTCGTTACTTGTAGACTTGAGTGTGGGACCGGTACAAGAACACCCTGTAATGGGATGACCCGTCACTTTTACCGCGGTGCATGTGGTCGTTTTTGTATCACCATTGATTGCAACGGTCGGTGCGTAAGAACCTGCGCTTGAGAATGTCACCACGGGAGTTTCGTCTTCACTGGTTTCAATGTCGCCGCCCGTGAAGTTCCATTTGTAGCTAGACGGAGCATCTCCGTTTGTTCTGAACCTCCAGGTCACGGGTTCACCCTTGATAACGGTGGTTGGCTCCGGGAGGCAATATTTTACCGTTACTCCTCCGATGACAGCGGAGCTTTGTATGGTGCTGCCTGTAGAACTTTCTGGCCCGCTGGATTCGCTAGATGAGCTGGTCACATCGGAAATGACTTGTGCTATCGAAGAAAGTCGCACGACAACTGCGCTGCTGGAACGAGGCTTTGCCGAAGAACTGCTCTCTTCTGTGTCTGCTGCGGTCGAAGAACTTTCCTCTTGGAGGTTCTCTATATCTCCACTTGCTCGATCCATGGCTGCCTTGCAGTCGCCGTCGGCTTCGCAATCCTTGATGGCTTGGCTGCGCAAGGTCCACATGTTTCCGGTATCCCCTTCTACAAAAGGAGGACCGTAATTCAAGAGGGCCATGTCATCTTCGCCCCCTCGAGCATCTACAGCGCCATCGCCGCATGCCCAAAAAGCAACCACGAATGTGACTGCCGCTACACTCCAAAACACCCGTTTCATAAATACCCCTGTCCCTAATTAGTGGCGTAATGACTTAAATAAAACCTCTCTGTTAGGCTCAACTTCACCTATATTAATATATAATTTTTTTTACGGAATGCAAATAAATATAAACAAAAGACGGAAAAATGAAAAAAAAACAGCCGTTTTTATCACATTGGCATTGCTAGAAAACGAATTTTCACAACAAAAAAGACCCTCCCGGGAGGGAGGGCGGTAAAAACGCTCTTTAGGGGTAAGGCCGGATTACCAGCAACCGGCGCACTGAATGGTATATTCTGTCGACAGGCTTCCGGCTTTGCAAGAACCACTACCACAACTTCCCCATCCCTGCCCGGCATATGCAGTGCAGTCTCCGCCATTCAAGGTAATTGTTTTTTCAGACCCATCAAGCGTAGAACAACAGATTTGTCCACCACCAGCACAGGACTTGATGGTGTAATCACCGGGCTCAAGTTTCTTAATGGTCGCTGTGAGATCTATTTCGTAGTCAGGGTCATTTTTATCCGTCACCTTGGGGGATTTGCAAGTTACCGTTGTGTCTGATTCAGCTGTACTGATGGTGACCTTGGGAATTACGGTTTCATCTTTTTTCGTGAAAGTATATGTTGCCGAAGCCGTAGTTCCGCTGGCACCAGTCCATGCGTATTTCACAATTGTTTCGTTTGTTGAAGCGCATGCGACCGACCAGGTTGCCACAGGATCATCGGTAATTTCAACAAGCGTAGGCGAGGTGCAACTGCACCCTGTAATGGGCTTTCCGTTCACCTTGACAGAACCACAATCAATGGTCTTATCCCCAATTTTCAGCGTTGCAGAATACTTATCCGCCTTGGTGTAGGTGGCCGTCGCCGTATTGGTCTTGCAGGGAGCGCTAGCCGTCCCTTCGGTAGACCCTGTCATGGTCCATTCACAGGTAGCGGCATTCACCATGTTGTTGTAATCCATCACCTGTTGTACGCTAGAACCAGCAGGCAGGCTAGCCTTGGTGAACGTCCAGGTTACAGAGCCCCCCTTCTGGATAGAGGCCGGAACGGGAGCGCAGGAACCGTCGGGCTTGGTGCCATCTGAAACGACCGCGCTAGAGGCAGGAGGAGTATCGCCACCGGAGGCCGAACTGCCGGTGGGGGTTGACGAAGTAGAAACCGGACCGGAGTTGGTGCTGACAGGTCCCGATGCGGAACTCTTCGGGGCCTCGCCGCCTTCGCCACCTTCCCCGCCTTCGGCGCTGCTCTCAGGCGGAACATATTCGGCACCTTCCATCTTAGCTGCACAAGCCTCATCGGCGGCGCAGTCAGCCATGGCCTGATTCAACAGGGTCTTCATGTTGCCCTCGTCACCTTCGGCAAACGGGGGACCATAGTTCAACAGGGCCAGCTCGTCGTCGCCGCCCTTGGTAATAACATCGCCATCGCCGCAGGCCCAAAAAGCCGCAGCGGCAACGCCCAAAACAGAAAATCCTACAAGAAATTTCTTGTTCATAATAAACCTCTTTGGGGTAAATATATGCTTTTTTGAGGGGATTTGGAAGCGCTGAGCCAGAAAAAAAGGCTTTTGATGTATTTTTCGCCCCCTTTTACAAGTAAACATGCTCCCGCTCACTAAAAAAACGTTTGTAAACAAATTTTTCAGGCATATTTCGCTCCAAAAAAGCGTCTTATACATAGACGGGGCTCTTTCCCTGTCCGCGATACGGGCGCGTTCCCGCTATAAAACGGAATAAAATGACAAGAGAAGAATTCATCGCCTTCGTCAAGGACGTGCACGAGCATCCCGAGCATCTGGCAAAATACCGCAAGAAGTACAAGAACGTCTACCCGTTCAGCGACGGCATCTTCAAGATGCTCATGGCAAACGAGGCCAAGCCACAGCGCACCGTGAAGTTCCTGAACGCCATGCTCGGACTTACCGGACGCAAGGCCATCAAGACATATACTCTCGGGGTTCCGGAAAACCCTGGTGTACTCAACGACAAGACCGCTATCTTCGACATTTACGGCACCACGCAATCCGGCGAACCTGTGCTTATCGAGGTGCAGCAGACATTCAACAAGCTTTTCGTCGACAGGCTCTTCTACTACACCAGCCGTGTCGTCTCGCGCACTGTCAAGAAGTCGCAGGACTACAAGTTGCCACACATCTACGTGCTCTCGCTTTTGACCGAGAACCAGTTCCCGAAGGAACCGGACACCTACCTGCACCATGCGCAAATCGTGCGCAACCGG
>OCVV012856288.1_pt1 | contig 42820 bp, 24 predicted proteins | sample 1539721 | NCBI WGS metagenome assembly OCVV01 (sample SAMN02144230, study PRJEB22623) | gut metagenome | biome: sheep rumen | host: Ovis aries | place: New Zealand | reverse complement strand
GCTCTTGATCTTTTCTACCGCTTCCTTTGTCTGTTCGTCAGACAAAACGGGAGTAAGGATGAAAACGGTTTCGTACTGATTCATACTGTTGTTAAAAAATAAATAATTAAATAAAAAAAAGGTGCTCCGCGCAATTTTTCACGCAAAGCGGTTGCAAAGGTACGACAAATTTTTGAAATATTGAGTTTTTGCATCAATTTTTTTCAAGAAAAGTTTTGGCACACCACAAAAATGCATTGCAGATTGAAAAAAGTTTTGTAAATGTTTCGCACTTTGCTCAAAAATTAGTTAATTTGCATTCGATATGTGGATAGCTAAAGCTATCGGCATGATGCGTAAGCATTCTCTTTAGAATAAATAATAATAAATACATATAATACAATGAAAAAGAACCTTGGAATTTTGCTCGTTATCATTGGAGCGCTTCTTCAGATTATTGCAACGTTTGTCCCTGCTATGGGTGACTTGCTGGATCAGAATCTTTACACAGCTGGTGCTGCTGTACTGATTATCATTGGTCTTTTGCTTCACATCTTCATCAACAAGAAGTTGGAAGTGGACGAAGATTAATCGCTCCTGCGAAAGCGAGACATATATGAAATGAAAAAGGCGTTGCTCATTTGGGCAACGTCTTTTTTTAGGTTTCAGGGCATAAATGCCTGTTTCAGGTTTCAAGTTTCAAGCAAAGGTTTTACTCTGGAATGACGAGCTTGTAGCCTTTTCCGTGTACGTTGAGGATTTCAACGTTAGGGTCGGCTTTCAGGTGCTTGCGTAGTTTGGTGATGTAAACATCCATGGAGCGCGCATTGAAATAGTTGTCGTCAATCCAAATGGTCTTCAAAGCATAGTCGCGAGGAAGAAGTTCATTCGCCTTGTTGCTGAGCAGGGCAAGGAGTTCAGCTTCCTTGGTGGTGAGTTTCACATGCTCGTCACCGATGGTGAGGGTCTGCTTCTGAGTGTCGAACTGGAATTTGCCAATCTGACGCAGTGTGTTGTTCTTGTTCTTCTTACCCATTACGCGACGGAGGATAGCCTCGATACGGAGAACAACCACATCCATGCGGAATGGCTTGGTGATGTAGTCGTCGGCACCGATTTCGAAACCTTCACGGATGTCTTCAGTGAGTGTTTTGGCTGTGAGGAAAATGAATGGAGTTTCAGGGCTAATCTCATGGATTTTGCCTGCAAGCGTGAAACCGTCCATCTTTGGCATCATCACGTCGAGGATGCAGAGGTCGTAATGGTTGGTCATGAAGGAGTGATAACCTTCTTCACCGTCAGCGCAAAGCTCTGCCTTGAAACCTTTTGCTTCGAGGTATTCGCGGAGGAGCATACCGAGGTTTTCATCGTCTTCGCATAGGAGGATGCTAACATTTTCAAAAATTTCTTCCATAGTTCGGGGTTTTTTATTTGAGTTTTTAAGTTTTTAAGTTTGTGAGTTTTTAAGTTTTCGCTGGAAATGGCTTTCAAGCTTAAAAAGAAATGCTTTTATTCATTGAGAAGTGGCAGGCGGATGATGAATTTCGTGCCGATGCCGTATTCGCTTTCCACAGAGACGGTTCCCTTGTGGTCGTTGATGATTTTCTTCACATAGGCAAGTCCGAGTCCGAAACCTTTCACGTCGTGGAGATTACCTGTGTGAACACGGTAGAATTTCTCGAAAATCTTCTTCACGTCTTCTTTCTTGATGCCGATGCCATTGTCCTGCACGGAGATGCAAAGTGTCTTAGGTTCGTTCCAGGTGGAGACGGTGAGTTCGAGTGGAGAGTCGGGACGCTTGTACTTCACTGCGTTCTCCATGAGATTATGCATCACGTTCGTGAGGTGCATTTCGTCCACGAGGATGATAGGGTCTTCAGCTTTCAGCGATGAGACAATCTTGCCGCCGCCCTTCTCCACGTTGAGTGCAAAGGTGTGGATGACTCCCGAGATGAGTTCGTTGGCATTGATTTCCGTCATGTTCAGATTGGCTTGCTGGTGCTCGTACATGGAGAGTTGGAGCACTTTTTCCACTTGGAAACGCAGGCGCTTGGTCTCGTCGTTGATGGTGGTGGAGAGACGTTTGAGCATCTGAGGCGATTTGTTCACACTGTCGTCGTTCAGCATTTGTGCTGCCAAAGAGATGGTGGCGATTGGTGTCTTGAACTCGTGCGTCATGTTGTTGATGAAGTCGTTCTTCACTTCCGAGAGTTTCTTCTGTCGGAACATCATCACCATGGTAATGATGAAGGTGACGAGCAGGATGATGGTGAAAATGACGGAGGGGAGAAGGAACATGAGCGAGCTGTAGATGTACTTGCTGATGTCGGGGAAGTGTACCTTGAGCACTCCCATCTTCTGCACGGGGTCGTTCTTGAAGAGCGTCTCGGTAAATGCATGTTGCTCACCCGTTGGGTCGTAGTCGGAACATTGATAGACGCACTGCCCGTTGTTGGTCCATACAGAGAAGTGGTAGTTGTGTCCGATGCCGTTGTCGGAGAGTTCCTTTTTGAGGATGCCGTCGAGTTCCTTGAAGTTGATGCGGTCTTGGAGCGGACGGTCGCTGGCGGTGTAGAGGATGGAGTAGATGACTTCGTCCACCAGGCTCTTCTCGTAGTTGTAGCGCTGGTTCATGATTTGCTGAAGCGAGCGCGAAAGGGAGCGCGACTTGTTGAAACTGTTATTCGGACGCTTGGTGAAATACTTGTCGCTGACAGTTGTGGTGGCGCTGGTTTCAAGGATTTTGAACACGCTTCCATCTTTTGCCGTCACTTGTCGAGTGCGTTGGATGGCAGTGGAGTCATTGTTCACAAAGACGGAATCGGTGGCAGTGGCAATGCCCTTGTAGGCATCCGAGCCTTGTTCGATATATCGAGCGGTTTCCGACAGTTCGAGTTGATGGGACACACCAGCAAGTGCACGTTTCACTGATTCATCGAAATGTTGCTTGCGCAAACCGAAAATCTCATCCACATAGCGCATCTGCATGACGAGCAGACTGAGGAATGAGATTCCCATGATGATGGTCAGTATGGTGATGGTTCTTCTTTTCATTGTTTTGAAATTTGGTAAAACAGTAGCTTAGGTTTTCCGCTTTTGTTTAGTGCATTGCTTTGCAAAGTAAAATAAGAGCGATGAAATGTCAAAATTTCTCGCTCTTTTAATTTAATTTTAAATAAAAAAGTCGAGAAATTTAACATTTCCCGACTTTTTGGTTGATGAATTATGTATTTTATTAGTCTTCGTCCTTGTTCTGCTCCTCGAATTCCTTGATGAGCTTGTTCTGGATGTCTGTAGGAACAAGTTCGTAGTTCGAGAACTTCATAGAGAAGGATGCGCGTCCACCCGTGATGGATGAGAGAGCGGTTGCATAGTTGGAGAGTTCCTTGAGAGGTACCTTGGCATTGAGTGTGTCGATACCCTTGTCGCTGGAAGAACCAACAATCATACCACGACGTCCCTGGAGGTCGCTCATCACGTCACCCATGCGGTCGCTTGGAACAATCACTTCTACGTCATAGATAGGCTCGAGCAACTTAGGACCTGCATTCTTGAAAGCGTCTGCAAATGCATGACGACCAGCCAACATGAACGAAAGTTCGTTGGAATCAACTGGGTGCATCTTACCATCGTAAACGATGACGCGAACATCGCGAGCGTAGCTACCAGTAAGAGGACCTTGCTCCATACGTGCCATGATACCCTTCAAGATAGCTGGCATGAAGCGAGCGTCGATAGCACCACCCACAACGGAGTTGATATAAACGAGCTTGCCACCCCATTCGAGGTCGTATTCTTCCTTACCCTTTGCGGTAATCTTGAATTCCTGACCACCGAACTTATAGAGTGTTGGGTCTGGCATACCTTCTTCGTATGGTTCAACGATGAGGTGAACTTCACCGAACTGACCAGCACCACCTGACTGCTTCTTGTGACGATAGTCGGCACGTGCAGACTTCGTGATAGTCTCGCGATATGGAATCTTCTGCTCGAAGAAGTTAATCTTAATCTTTTCGTTGTTTTCCATACGCCACTTGAGCGTGCGGAGGTGGAACTCACCCTGACCCTTGATAAGCGTCTGCTTCAATTCCTTGCTCTGCTCAATCACCCAAGTTGGGTCTTCCTGACTCATCTTCTGGATGGCAGCCATCATCTTTTCAGATTCACTTTCGTTTTCAGCCTTCACGGCACGGATGTAGCGAGGTTCTGGATACTTCACGAGGTCGAACTGCCAGTCGATGTCCTTGCCAACGAGTGTGTTGCCTGTGCGAACATCCTTCAGTTTCACGGTACAGCCAATATCGCCTGCAACGAGTTCTTCCACTTTGATACGGTTAGCGCCGGCGCATGCATAAAGCTGAGCAAGACGCTCCTTCGAACCACGGTCTGCATTGGTGAGGTCGTCACCTTCGTGAACCTTACCGCTGAGCACCTTGAAGTACTGCACACCACCGATATGAGGCTCATTGGCAGTCTTGAAGAAATAGAGAGCTGTAGGACCATTGGAGTCTGGAGCGATTTCTTCACCAGCCTTGTTCTTTGGCTTTGGCATTTCGTCAACGAAAGGAACCACGTTGCCGAGGAATTCCATCAAGCGGCGAACACCCATGTCCTTCACTGCACAAACGCAGAATACAGGGAAGATGGAGCGTGTAACCAAACCCTTGCGGATACCTTCGCGCATTTCGTCCTCAGTGAGGTTTTCGCTTTCGAAGAACTTCTCCATCAAGGTTTCGTCGTTCTCGGCAGCTGCCTCCACGAGAGCGTGGTGGAGTTCAGTAGCTTTCTCCATTTCGCTTGCAGGGATGTCCTCGATGATTGGAGCACCACCTTCAGGCTTCCAAGAGTACTTCTTCATGAGGAGCACGTCGATGAGGGAGTTGAAGTCTGGACCTTCGTTGAGAGGATACTGCACCTGAACTACCTTCTGGTCGCCGAATTGTTCCTTGAGCTGTTCCACAGTGTTGTTGAAGTCGCACTTCTCAGAGTCGAGCTGGTTCACCAAGAAGATGACAGGCTTGCCTAACTTCTCCGTGTAGCGGAAATGGTTCTGTGTACCAACCTCTGGACCATACTGACCATTGATGAGCAAAACGGCTGTGTCGGTCACGGTGAGCGCTGTGAGTGCTGCACCCACGAAGTCGTCAGCACCTGGGCAGTCGATGATGTTGAGTTTCTTACCGTTCCATTCAGTATGGAAAACAGTGGAGAATACGGAGTAGCCATATTCCTGTTCTACAGGGAAATAGTCGCTGACTGTATTCTTCATTGTGATTCTACCACGGCGGCTAATGATGCCAGCCTCATAGAGCAAGGCCTCGGTGAGTGTGGTCTTGCCCGCACCGTCATTGCCAAGCAATGCGATGTTTTTGATTTCGTTTGATTGATAAACTTTCATTTAGGTAATATTTAATGGTGTTTTGTATAATATACATGAATTTTTAGGGCAGGTTGGGCCTGCTCTTCAAAAACGGGCGCAAATTACGCAAAAATTGCGACATGGAGCCCGTTTGAAAATATGTTGTATAACATCTTTATGGAATTTACTCCGATTTGAGTACAACAATGACTGGCTCTGCCATGTTTTCCACCTCCAGTTTGAGTCGAATCTCGCCTGCTTTTCGTGTTGTTTGCACGATTGCCATCGCTCTGCCGAAGTAGGTGTTGTCTTCTTTCGAAGTGAAAGGAGTTGTGCGGCGAAGGTCGCTATTGATGAGTCCGATGAGTTTGCCCTCGCCCTCAATGGTTCCTTTTATTTTGCGATTTAGATGTTGCACGAGGGTGCCGTCCTTGTCAAGCAATTCCAGTTGGATATAGCTCAAGTCCTGTCCGTCTGCCTTCAGAATGCTGCGGTCGGGAGTCGCTTTCAGCTTTACGGGTTCACCCGCGGTCTTGATTTCGAAATGCGCCACGGTGTCAGTGCCATTCACGCCCTTTGCTTCAATTCTACCAGGAGTGAAAGGCAGGTTCCAAACGATGGTGTGGTTGGGATAATCTTTTGTTTCCTTCACCCCCATTTCGTTTCCGTTCACGTAGAGCACCACTTTCTCACAATTGGTGATGGTGTTCACTTCCATCATCAATCCTTCGTAACTAGATGGGAAGTTCCAAATGCTTGCCATGCGTGGCCATTGCCACAGGTCACGTCCGTGGTCGATGTCGAGACTTTGGTCCTTCACGGCGATGCTGACCAGTGGTTTGTCTTTGTTCCACATGGCTCGATGGAACGCTGCTCGTGGCTTTTCAATCATGTTGATGTCGAAAAGTCCCGTAGGCCAACCATGACTTGGCCAGCTTGCTTCGCCGATATAATCCATGCCCGACCAAAGGAATCCTCCTGCAATCCATTCGTTCTCTTCGATGATGTTCCATGGATTGTTGGTGTCGTAGGCACGGATATTCCCTTCCGCTCCACAAAAATAAGGCAGTTCCTCAGTCACCAAGAACTTGCGCTCAGGGAATTTCTGATGGTCGGAAAGCATTCGTGCTTCGAGGTAGTTGTAACCCACCACGTCGGTTACTCCTGAAAACTGCTCGTTATGACGATTCTGACATGCGATGCACACTTGTCGAGTTGGTTCCAGTTCATGGATGAAGTCTTGCAGCATCTTTGCCCGTGCCACACCTTCACCCGTTCCGTCCCATGCTTCTTGCAGTTCGTTGCCTTCGCTCCATGTCACCACGCATGGGTGATTTCTGTCGCGAATTATCATATTGCTCAAGTCGGCTTTCCACCACTCGTCAAAGTATTCAGCATAATAGCCCGACTTCCATTTGTCGAAAGCCTCGTCGATGACGATAAATCCCATTTCGTCGCAGAGGTCGAGAAATTCCGGAGCAGGCTGATTGTGGCTGCAACGAATCGCATTCACGCCATATTCCTTGCAGATTTCCAATCGTCGTTGCATGGAGCGATAGGGGAGTGCCGCACCCAGTGATGCATCGTCTTGATGCATACAGAATCCTTTCAGTTTCACCTGCTTTCCATTCAGGAGAAATCCCCTGTCGCTGGTGAATTCTGCTGTTCTCACGCCAAAAGTGCTTTCGTAGCTATCCACTTTCTTCGCTCCGTCGTACACTTCCGTCGTCATATTATATATATAAGGTGTTTCCACCGACCACAACCTGCAGTTGTTCAGTGTGAGTTCCGTCTGGAAATCCACGTTCTTTCCTTTGCTCACATTCAGCGTTTGCTTCTTGCTCTTGGCAAGTGTCTTTCCTTTCTCGTCCTTGATGATTTGTATCACACTCACCCGTTTGTCCGCCTGACTTTCATTTTCCACGGTCGTTCGAATCGACACCGTGGAACGGTCAACAGATACTTGTGGTGTGGTGATATACGTGCCATAGGTCTGCACATGCAAAGGATTTGATGTGAGAATCCACGCATGGCGATAGATGCCGCCACCTGTGTACCAGCGAGCGTGTTGGTCCTCTCCATCCAAATTGTTCGCACGCACTGCAATCACATTCTCGCCTCCATATATTATATAAGGTGTTAAATCGTATTCCAAATAGCAGAAACCGTACGGACGAAAACCCAAATGATGTCCGTTGATATACACATCGCTACGATTGTAGATGCCATCGAAGAGCACGGAAATCTTCTTTCCTTCCTCTTTTTTGTTGACGACAAAAGTTTTTCTGTACCAGCCGATACCTCCATGCAAATGGGCAATAGAGCCCGACAATTTGCTGTCGAATTCCTGACTGATACACCAATCGTGGGGCAGTTGCACGTCTTGCCATTGGCGGTCGTCGAAATTCTTTTCTGCATTCGCTGGAGCATCTTGGTTGAGTGAGAATTTCCAGTCGAAATCGAAATTGGTCTTACTTCGTTGCGCTTGCATCACCATCGTGAGGAGCAAGCCAAAGAGTGTCATACGGATTCTCATGTTCTTTGATGGATAGTTAGTCGTTTCTTCATGCAAAATTAAGCATATTTTTTCAAAATATACATGTAAAATTCCAAGAATTTACATAATGATACAATTTCCCAAAATTTGGTTACAACGAAAATGTAACATGTTACATAAAAGCAATAATTGATAATTAGTACAAAAATTATTTTTTTATTCTTTCAGTAACTTTGCAGAGTCCTAACTTTTTTCAAGTTGAAAACTCAAAACTGAACAACTTAGAAACTCAAAAAACTTAAAAACTCATCAACTAAAAAACTCAAAAACTCAACAATATGAACAAACTAATCTTTACCTTGTTTTTTCTTGCATCGTTCCTCTCTGTCGATGCCGCTGAACAGTTCGTGTCTTTCCAAAAGGCAGACGGACTGGTCACTTTTACCGAGTCGGGTTCTGCCATAGCAATTCAATCGGAAACGACCGACTACAAAGGCGTGCAAATCGCCGTTCAGAATCTCTTTTCGGACCTCGAAAGCGCTACAGGTGTGAAAGCATCCACATCTTCTGCTCCTTTCCAAATTATCGTTGGTTCCATCGACAGGAGTCGTATCAAGTCGAAATTGACAAAGGAACAATTCAAGCAACTGAAAGGAAAGAACGAGAAATTCCTTATCTGCGTTTCAGAAGGACAAATTCTCATTGCAGGAAGCGATCAGCGCGGTACCATCTACGGTGTTTATGAACTTGCCGAACAACTCGGCGTTTCTCCTTGGGCTTGGTGGGCTGACGTGCCAGTCGTGAAGCACACGAATGTCTATCTTCAGAAAGGTGTCTATACCGATGGTGAACCCGCTGTAGCATATCGTGGCTTCTTTATCAACGACGAGGCTCCTTGTCTCACTTCATGGGTGAAGAATACTTATGGCACTGAATATGGTGACCATCGTTTCTACGCTCGCGTGTTTGAACTCATTCTTCGCTTGCGAGGCAATTTCCATTGGCCTGCCATGTGGAGTTGGGCGTTCTATGCCGACGACCCTCTCAATTCTCAAACGGCAAAGGATATGGGTATGATTATCGGCACATCGCATCACGAACCAATGGCTCGCAACCATCAGGAATGGGCGCGTCATCGTCGTGAAAACGGTGCTTGGAATTATGCCACCAATCAGGAAACACTCGACCGTTTCTTCCGTGAGGGCATGGAGCGTGCCAAGGACACGGAGGATATTATCACCATTGGTATGCGTGGTGATGGCGATGAGGCGATGAGTAAGGACACAGATACAAAACTGCTCGAAAAGGTGGTTGAAAACCAGCGTAAGATTATCTCGCAAGTGACGGGTAAACCTGCCAATAAGACTCCGCAAGTGTGGGCGCTCTATAAGGAAGTGCTCGACTACTATGATGCAGGTATGCGTGTGCCCGACGATGTCATCATGCTCCTTTGCGACGACAACTGGGGCAATGTGCGACGCCTCCCTAATGCGCAAGAGCGCAAGCATCCGGGTGGTTGGGGCATGTACTACCATGTGGACTATGTAGGTGCGCCTCGTAATTCGAAGTGGCTTTGCAATACACCTATTCAGAACATGTGGGAACAACTCACATTAACTTACGACTACGGTGTTAACAAACTATGGATTCTCAATGTGGGCGACATCAAGCCTATGGAATACAGCATCTCTGAATTCTTCGACCTTGCTTGGAATCCTCATCGCTACGAGGCTCACAATCTGCTCGACCACACTCGTAAATGGTGTGCCCAGCAGTTTGGCGAAGAAAATGCCACAGAAGCAGCACGAATCCTCAATCTCTATCTCAAATATGCAGGACGTTGCACTGCCGAGATGCTTGATGCCAGAACCTATAATCTTGCTTCGGGCGAGTGGAAACAGGTGGCAGATGAATTCCAGCAACTTGAAATCGACGCTCAACAACTTGCTGCACGCCTCGCGCTTACCCCTTCTCGTATGGACGCCTATCGCCAACTCATTCTTTTCCCTGTTCAAGCGATGTCGAACCTCTATACCATGTACTATGCTCAGGCTATGAATCTTGCGCTTGCAGCTCAAGGGAAGGTTGAAGCTAACGAATGGGCAGAACGTGTGGAGCGTTGTTTCAAGCACGATGCCGAACTTTGTCGCCAATACAACAAGGACATTGCTGGTGGCAAGTGGAACGGAATGATGACACAGAAGCACATCGGTTATACCAATTGGAATGACAATTTCCCTCGCGACATCATGCCTCGCACACAGCGTGTAGATGAAGCATCAACTGCTCATCAAGGCAATTTTGTCATCGAAAAGAAAGCCGACCTCTCTGCCAATTATATTGCTATCGAAGCAGAGCATTATTTCAAGGCAAGTTCTCCAACTTCCTCTAAAGCTGCATGGACTGTTATCCCATTTATAGGACGTACCCTTGGTGGAGTTGCTGTGATGCCTTACACAGAGCCTGTGGATGGAGCAACCCTTACCTACAAGTTCCGCGGAAATGCCACAACCGACAAAGTGCTCGTTTCTGTGATGTGCAAGTCAAACCTCGCTTTTGCCCGTACCGAAGGACACCGCTATGCCATCAGTCTTGATGGAGGTGCAGAGCAAATCGTCAACTACAATGGCAAACTCAACGAAGCACCTGAAAACATTTATTCAGTGTATTATCCAACGGTTGCCCGTCGCGTGAAAGTGGATGATGTTTCCCTCTCCATTTCCAACGAAAAAGAACATACGCTCACCATCCGTCCTCTCGACCCAGGCATCGTTTTCGAGAAATTCACCATCTTCCTCGATGGTAAGAAGCAAAACCTCTACCTCGGCGGTAACGAATAGCTTTTCCTTTATTTCTTCTCCGTAAACTGTGGCTCTGCCACAGCAATTAGGTGGGTTCTCCTGCCATTATAGTTTCTCATAAACACACAAAGCGGGGTGGTTCTTTCGAGCCACCCCGCTTACTTTGAATATGTTATTCAGTGAATCACTTCACGAAAACCTTCTTACCATTAACAATGTTGATACCCTTCTGGAGTGAGTTGAGACGTTGACCAGCGATGTTGTAGATGCCCTGAGGCTTGAGAGCAACATTCTTCTGTTCAATCATGTCAATTGCAGTTGCAGGGTTGAATGAAGGTTCATTGTTCTGGATAAGTTCGAGAGTGAAGTTATCAGCAGAGAACCAGTTACCAGAGAATGGTACACATGGAGCACCAGTGGTGTCTGTGCAACCAGCAGTGAGGATAGAGTCGTTAGTCACACCAATTGTGAGTGCATTGTTAGTAACAGTCACAGTAGCGTCAACGTAGAACCATCCACGTCCCTTCTGACTATTAGCATTGTAGATAGCTTCCTCTTCTTCAGTACCGCTACCAGTCTCAGAAGTGAGACATGCTACAGCAGCCTTGTACCAAATTGGACCATAAGAGTCAGTGTAGTAACCGATAGAGTCAGTACCATCTTCTGCATATTCTGTACCACTTTCGCCATTGAGCATTCTTGTCACTTCTGTCCAGTTAGTAGGCTGGATGTGAGCTGGAGCATAAACAGCGCCTGGGAGAGTTACGTAGTCGGTAGATACACCTTCTTCATCAACGAGCTGCTGAGTACCAACCTGACCGTCGAGACCGAAGAGGTAAACACCTTCAGCACCTGGAGTACCAGAAGCACGCATCATTGCACCAATCTTGTAAATACCGTTAGGAATGTTTGTGATTGTCTGGTAACCAACGTAACGCATTGCTCTTGCTGTACCGTTCCAAGAGTCGAGGTAGCGGTCTGAACCATTGCCGTTGTAAGCCTGACCTACATTGGAAACTGTGTTACCATTAGGGTGGTAAGCTGTCCAACCATTAGGCTGTGCGTCGTTGCTTGATGCTTCAACGCCTGGGTTCACGATGAACGAAGTGATGTCAGTGCCACCGCCCATGATGATTTCAGCGCCACTGCAAACTGAGATAGCATTGTTGAGTTCAGCGATGTACTCGTCGAGTTGTTCAGTTGAAGGGAATGTAGTGATAGCACTCAGCTTATCTACCTGACCGCGGATGGTTGCTTCCATAGCAGCGATAGCAGTAGGGTCGGTGAGAGTGAGAGCTTCAGCATTGCCGAGAACTGGGAGATACTTATCGCGATAGTAGCGGAGGATCGTTGTGAGAGCATCCATCTCTGTGTAAGTAGCGTCAGGAGCAGCCATCAAGCCTTCCATCACCTGAATTGCAGCGTAAGCAACGGCACTCTGATAATTTGTGTATTCGTTAGTCTTGAGGTCGTTGAGTGTACCAGCCTTCACAGCAGCGTACTTGTCGATAGAAGCCTTAGCTTCAGCCATTGCAGTTTTGAGTGTGTCGAGAGCAAGGTTGATGGTCTCTTCGTCAGCAGCACCACTGAATGCATTGATTACTTCCTGGAACTTAGCCTTGTCAGCACCATAATAAACATCGTTAGCCATTGTATTAGCTTCAGCAACAGTGTTCTGATAGAGGTTCTGGAGGTCTTCGAGAGTTGCAGGACCGTAGTACATCAAGCGGAAGTTAGTTACGCAGAACCAACCAGTCTGGTTTGTGCTGCCATCGAGTGAAGAACCGATAGCACCGATTGTGAGCTTGCCATCGTTCACGAGCACCTTCTCAGTTGTGAGGTAAGTCCATTCACCATCGTTGGTGTCGTTCCAGTTACCAACTGTGAGGGCAGGAGATTCAGCGGTCTGAATCTTGGAGTTAGCGAAGATGTGCTGGTTGCTCACATAGTCAGGCTGAGTAATCATTTCAGCACTTACTGTGTAGAAACCATTAGGCAGGTTCGTCAAATCCTGGCTGATAGAAACGTCTGTGCTTGCCTGGCGCCATGCATTCCAGCATACACGACCTTGTGCATAGTTCAAACGCTGGTCACCACCGCTTACACCAATGTACCAACCTTCGTTAGTACCATCGCTTGGTGCTGAACCTGCAGTGTAGCTGTCAACGTTAGGATACTCAACAGAGATGACTGCGGAGTTGTCGTCAGCAATAGCGATTGCTGGGTCAGCAGCTGTCTTTGTGAAATAAGGAGAAGAAACCAAGAATGTGTAGTCAGCAGGATTTTCAGCAGTTGCTTCCTGAGAGAAGTAGTATTCCTTCAGTGCTTCCTTCAGTGCTTCCACCTTGGCAGTGAAGTCCTCGATGCCATCAGTTTCAACAGCAGCGCTCACCTCTTCATACTTATCATTGAGGGCACCGAAGCCAGGGTACTGTGTGCCTGATTCTGCAATAGCAAGAATCTTAGATTCCAAAGCCTGGTATTCGTCAATGACATTCAAGAAGTCAAGGAGTTGCTGCTTCTTGTCCTTCAGGTCTTTAGTTGCAGCCAAAATAGCGTCCTTGCCGTCAGCTTCTTCAGCTGTTTCACACCACATGAACACTTGGTCAACAACACCTGCAAACTGCTCGAGTGCAGGGATGGTGTCGATGATGTCAGTGATTTCCTTCTCAGCATCTGTCAAGTCTGCCATGAGCAACTGATCCTCGTCAGCCTCGCCAATTCTGTAGAGCTTGATACCATCGAGAGCAACGATTGGCTGACCACCCGAACCAGCATTAGCAGCCTCATAACCGAACTGCATAGTGAATTCAGCGGTTGGTGTAAACTCGAACTCATGCTTTGTCCATACCTGAGCGTTGAGGCCAGTACTTTCTTCATCCTTGAACACATCCTTGCGGCAGACAATCTGTGTGAGGTCCTTTGCTACGGATGATGTGTTAGGGTTGATGTTGATGGTCCAATACTCCAAGCGATAAACTGCGCAAGGCAATTTCACCACCTGCTTGTAGGAAGCACTGTTAGTCCAACCTGCGCGAAGATAAACGAAACCTGTGCCACCGTCGAAATCTGTAGGACGTTCTGGCACTTGCAGATAAGTAGTACCGTCGTCGGCAATAGGCACAGACTCTGGAACCAAGTCATAAGGAACTGTACCGAAGTAAGTCCATTCACACTTAGGGAATTCGGCATTGGACTCCAATACCCAACCCTTCACGCGGCCCTTGAAACCATTCACAGCCTGCAATTTGCGACCGTCTGGACGGTTCTGACCACTGGTAGCTTTAGGACGTGCATACACCGTAGAGTCGGCTGCAATGTAAGCCCAACTACGGTCGCTCAGAGATGTCTCTGTGCTAATAGCTTCTTTCATCGTACCATCCAATTGGAATGTGAGATCCTCGTCGAATCCCGCATTATCAATGAAATTGGTAACGTCTTCTTCCTGAGCAAAACTGCTCAAACCAAATGCGAAAAACGCAGTCAGTGCAAGAGTTAAAAATTTTTTCATGCGGAAATTAATTAAGTTAGTAATAAAAAAATGATTGATTTTTATTTTCAAAAGAGTTTTTGGTAGTGAACACAGCAAAAAAGTTAGTATTGTTACGTCCACTATTTACCATATTAGGCGTGGCAAAATTAAAAAAAATAGAGTAATTTTGAAAATCTTATTGCATGTTTTTTGTTAAAATGAAGAAAAATCACCCTTTTAACAATAATATTCCCTCTTTTTCAGATTACTTTTTTCTCCTTCGGTTGCAATCTTACGCTCCTTCGACTGTAAATTTACTCTTCTTCGACTGTAAACTTACGCTCCTTCGATTCTACTGAACCTTTCGTTTGGTTATCCTGAACTTTTCCTTTGTTTTTACTGACCCTTTCCTTTGTTTTTACTGAAATGTCGAGCCCTCAACGTTTACACGGCGAGCGCTCGCCATCGAAACGCCGAGGGCTCGTCATTTCGATAACGAGCCCTCGGCAACTAGTTAAATCCAAAGAATCGGTTCAGTCAATCCACACATGAGATGCTGAATATCCCCAAAAGCGCTTCAGAAAAACCTCAAAAGCGCTGAAATAAAAGCAGTGCTTACTTCACCATGACGAAGCCTCCGTCCTTGTCCATTGTGACGGTAAATGCCTTGGTGTCGCTGATGACGCGTCGTTTGTCGTAGCGAGGGTCTTGATTGCGGAGGTTGTCGGTGTAGAGCTGAACCGCATCGCCACTCTTGAGAATGGATGAAAGGTCGATGGTGAATTTCTTCTTGGCTCCTGTGGCATTCACACCTGCGATGTACCATGTGTTATGATGGCGGCGAGCCATGATGACGTATTTGCCAGGATAACCATCGATAAAACGAGTCTCGTCCCAAGTGGTTGGTACCGATTTCAGGAAATTCATCGATATTTCAGGAGCACCACCTTCCTCTTCTGGGAGTAAGTTCTCAGGGGTGAGGGCAAAATTCTGAATAGGGTTCTGATAGAGAATGGTAGTTGCCAGTTCAAGACAGTCGGTAGAACGACGCGTGTTGCCACTCTTGTTGCCCTTTGCCAAACGGCGGTTCATGAAGCAACCGCCCCATTCCATACAACCCACGGCATTGCGGATGAAAGGATGCAGACAGGCGTTAAATGCCTCGTTGTCACAGAAATCCTGTCCGAAGACCATGTTCTCGGAAGCAAGCACTGCCTCGCTTCCCACGTAATTAGGATACATGCGCTCCCAACCGCGTGGCAAGGTACAACCGTGGAAAATCACCATCAGACCATTGTCGTCGGCATCGCTGAGGATGGATTCATAGAGGCGCATGGTCTCTTGCTTGTCGCCACCGAAGAAATCCACCTTGATACCTTTTACTCCTAACTTCTTCATCCAGCGCATCCATTGTTTGCGCACGATAGGGTTGTCCATGCGGTTGATAGGTCCCTGCACAATGTCGTTCCAATAACCACTGGAACTGTACCACAAGAATACGTCAACACCTTGACTTTGAGCATATTCCACGAGGCGCTCCATCTTCTCAGTTCCTATATTTGTGTCCCACCAGTTGTCAATTAGCACATATTCGTAACCCATCTCCTTGGCGAGGTTGATGTAGCGCACTTGGTCGTCGTAATTGATGGAATTATCCTGCCAAACAATCCAACTCCATGTGCCACAACCAAACTTGTATTCGTTGGTGGTTTCATACAGAGGCTTCACCACATCGAAAGGTATAGTAGTTTCCACGATTGGTTTCAAGGTAGTGCCCACCGTGATGGTTCGCCAAGGAGTAGCGCCAGGGAGTGCGAACGCAGGTTCCACACTACCGTTGCCATTGTTTTCCTCTGCCATCGGGAAAGCGATGGTATAGAGTCCATCACCCTTCATGTCGCTCAGGTGAGATGCACAATACTTGGAATCGACACCTGTTTCGCTAACGAGTACCCAAATAGTGTTATCTTTGGCGTTGGCTTTTGCTTTTGCTTTTGATCTTTGACCTTCGTCCTTCGACCTTTGACCTTCATTTGTTACTTTGAAAAGGCATGGGAAGGTGAAACCATGACCGTATTGAGAACGGGTTGCCATCGGTTCATCAGCCTTATAGACTTCCTCGTAACTTGGTTTGGTGCGTTTCCAACCAATCATGGCATCACTCTGAGGAGTGAGGAAGGTGGTGGTGTTGGTAGGGAAGTCGAAACCAGTGCTTTCGCTCATGATGCGAATGGAACCTGTTTCGCCAGCACGATTCATTTCGTAGCGGAAAGCGATGTCGTTGTTCGACACTTGGAAAGTGACAGCAAACGGAATGTTCCTTGCATTTTTCAGATTGACTTTCAGCACGTTGGCATCGTAGGTGATGAAACTGAATTTAGAGCGGTTCATCTGGTATTGCTCGTGGGCTTTGCTCTCCTTGGCATCTACAAAGCTCAAACCATTGGAGAAATCACCGATGTTGGCTTGGAATCCTAGAGGAGAGGCATCCATCACTTTCTTTCCATCGTAATTGACTGAATATGTGGCTTTGCCACCATTTACGTCAATGTTTACTACAAGTTTGCCATCGGGACCAGTCACTTTGGCTGTTTGGGCAAAACTACTGAGGGTAATAGCACTCAGTGCAAAAAACAAGTTAAGTCGTTTCATTTCTTTATAATAGTTGGTGATTTGCCAACAAAGATAGTCAAAATCGTTCTTGAAAACAAAAAAAACATCTTTTTGTTTATGAGTTTGATACATTTTGCATATTTTTTTCTAACTTTGCCCTACCTAACTAATTTTATTTTATTAACTGTCCATTGGACTTTATTATCATGAAACTTTTAAGAACAAACTGTATATTCTACATTCTATTTCTCTTTACAAACCTGAGTTTTGCACAGGGTGTGGTGTCCTTCACATCTGATTATGGTTTGTCGAACACCTGTATCCGTTCTTTTTATGAGGACAGTCGGCACAATGTGTGGATATGTACGACAAACGGACTCAATCGCTACGATGGAGCCAAAATCAGTGTCTATTCGCAGGATGCACCTGAAGGTTATGCCATGCAAAGCAACTATGCCACCGACGTGGTGGAAATCGACCCGCAAACCATTCTCATTGGTCTTGATGCCATCGGTATGCAAATCCTCGATGTGAAGACAAATCGTCTATATAGTGTTCCTCTGTTATTTGAATCGGGTGACACGATTCCAGCTCATATTTCCACTTTGTCGCGTTTGCAAAATGGAAATATCTATGCCATCACTGCTGGCTATGGTGCTTTTGAATTGAGGAAGAGCAACAAAAAGGTGAATGGTGTGGAACAATACCATGCGAGATATTATAGTGGTTTCAGCAAGTATGGTCACCTTCGTTATATTCTGAACGATAGCAAGACCCGTATTTGGCTGATGGCCAATTCTTCAGTTACCCTGCTGAATAAGAATGAACGCTTATTGCAAACCATCCAAGTGACAGGAAATTCGACGAGAATCTGCGAAAGTTCTTCTGGGCGCATCTATCTCAGTACAGAGCACGAAGGACTTTTTGTCTATGACGAAGCAAAGAAGCAGTTTGTCCGTGTGGAGTCGGTTAGTAAGGATTATTTCATTTCCAATATCAAGAGTGACGACCAGGGACATGTCTATCTCTGCACGGATGGCAATGGTCTTCAAGTCTATGATGAAGAAACGGGTGAGACCAAACCAAGCACTATCAAGGCAACGGACTACAACTTGGCGTATTCCAACGTGAAGGACTTTTTCATCGACTACTTCGGCAACAAGTGGGTGGGTGTTTATTGGAAAGGCGTGATTGTTCAGCCAAACAACACTTCCAACTTCCAATATATCGGTCGTCGTTCCGCCATCCGCAACACGATTGGCACCAACTGTGTGACTGCTCTGTTGTCCGATGAACTGAACAATATGCTCTGGGTGGGTACCGACAATTGCGGACTCTACCACATCAATGCCGATGGTACAGAGGCGGAGCACTTCAAGTCGCCACAAATTTCTGGCACTCAGAACTATATTCCTACTCCTGGCGTTCCTTCCACCATCATAGGCATTTTCAAGGATTCGGAAGGACAACTTTGGTTGGGTGGTTCACAAGGTGGCTTGTCGATCATGAACCCACAGACACGTCAATGCCGTCCTTTCGGCAGCATCGTGCAAGGAGGCGAGGAGGTTACTCATGTGTATGCCATTGCTGAAGACAAGTACAAGACGGTGTGGATTTGCACGAATGGAGATTTCGTTTATGCTTACAACTTGCTTACCAAACGACTTGTTCACTTCCACAACAATACGGACGACCCTGCTATCAACATCATTCATAATTCCTACATTTCTGGCATCCTTATTAAGGATAACAAAATGTATTTGGCAACGAGCGATGGCATGGAAGTGCTGACTATCTTGGGCGATTCACAACTGAAATGGGAAAAGAAAATCCTGCCTCGCTCCAATGTGTCGCAAATTGCTTGCGATGGCAACACCATTTGGGCTGCCACGAATACGGGATTGGCAAAAGTGTCATCCACAGACTTGAGCTATCAATTGTTTACAACGGCTGAAGGACTGCCTACTAATAGGACGTGTGGTGTGGAAATCGACGTCAACCATCAAATTTGGGTTTCTACCCTCAATGGTATGGCTTGCTTCAATCCTACTGATAATAGTGTTCGCGTTTTCCGTGTGGGCGATGGCATTCAAGGAAATGAATTTACGAGCCAAGCCCATACCTCGATGAATGGCAACATCTATTTTGGTGGTATCAACGGTATCACTTTCTTTAATCCGACAGAGGTGAACTCTGATGATGAGGCAGAAGCACTTGAACTACGCTTCACGGGCTTCTATGTGAACAATCGCTTGGTGAATGTGGGTGAGAAATCGGGGCATTACACGATTCTCGAAAACTGGATAGATTCGGTGAAATGTGCTGACCTTTGCCATAATGACCGTACTTTTGCGCTTGAATTCACTTCCATGCGTATCGGTAGGCAGTTGATTACATATTATTATAAGGTAAACAATGGGGAATGGCAACAGGTGCCACCTGGACAACGCCAGATTGTTTTCAATAGTATGCAAGTGGGTACTTACAACATTGTAGTACGTGCCGAGAGTTTCAATCAGAAATCGAAAGAGAGGACTTTTGTCGTTGAGATTCATCCTGCTTGGTATGCATCTGTCTGGGCAAAACTTGTTTATTTGCTGATTCTTTTGGCGATTGCTTATTTCCTTTATCAACAATATCGTGAGCGCGAGAAGGCTCGCAAAATCCTTGCTCGCCATAAGCAAGAAGAAGAACTCAACGAGGCACGTATGCAGTTCTTCATGAATATCAGTCATGAAATCCGCACTCCAATGACTTTGATTACCTCACCATTGGAGAAACTTATCAAGAACGACACCGACCCTGCTCGCCATCGCTCTTATTCTATCATCTATCTGAATGCGCAGCGCATCCTCCGACTCATCAATCAGATGATGGATGTAAGAAAAATCGAGAAAGGACAGTTCCAGCTCAGTTATAGCAAGGTTGACCTCGTGCCTTTCTTGCAGAATCTGTACGACCTTTTCAATGCAACAGCGCAACAGCGGAATATCACGATGAAATTCCTGCATGAAGGAATTGAGAAATTGCCTGTTTGCATCGATATACAGAATTTCGACAAGGTGATTATGAATCTCCTGTCGAACGCCGTTAAGTTCACGTCCGAAAATGGAAAAATTACCATGCAGTTGGAAACTTCAGATGAAAGCCACTTCACTTTGCAGGTGACAGATAACGGAGTGGGCATTCCTTTGGAAAACCGCCAACGTGTGTTCGACCGTTTCTATTCCAACACACATAATAACGGATATGTTGGTACAGGCATTGGACTGAACTTGACGAAGATGTTGGTGGAACTACACGGAGGAACTATCAGCATCAATGACAACCCTGAGGAACAGGGCACTCAGTTTACCATCCAGATGCCACGGGCTTTGGATAAGATTCAGGGTGCTGAAGCAATTGATGCAGAAACACAAGCTATAGCTGATGTGGTGAAACCTTCTGAAAATGTGGAAGATATACAAGAAGGAAAGACGGCGGAAATAGCAACGACTCAAGATGCTATGAGCAATCAGGAATTGCCACAGCGCATAGTGCTTGATGCGGATTTGCCTGTGGAAAATGCAGAAACGAAACCTTCTTCCAGGTTGAAGCATATCCTTATTGTGGAGGACGATGCACAAATCCGACAATATGTGCACAGTGAACTCTCTTCGGACTTTATCGTTTCGGAGTGCTCCAACGGAAAGGACGGATGGGATTTCGTGCAACAGAATTCAAAGAAGGTGGATTTGATTGTGAGCGACGTGATGATGCCGATAATGGATGGTGTGCAGTTGTGCAGGATGGTGAAAAACAATTTCTTGACGAATCATATTCCTGTCATTCTTCTCACTGCCAAGAGCGACGACGCGGACCGCATTGAAGGACTTTCCATTGGTGTTGATGCTTACATCACCAAACCATTCAATATGGAAGTGCTTCGTTCCACAATTACCAACTTGCTCCATTCACGCCATGTGCTCCAAGGAAAATTCAAGACGGAGCAGAAGACTGAGGAACAAATCGACGATGTGGAAGTTCTGTCGGCTGACGAACACTTGATGGAACGAGTGATGAAGGTGGTGAACGAGAATATTTCCAATCCTGAACTGAATATTGAATTCATCGCTGATAAGGTGGGTGTTTCTCGAGTGCATTTCCATCGTAAAATCAAGGACCTCACGGGACAGACACCAGGCAATTTCTTGCGCAGCATCCGCATGACGCAGGCTGCCAAACTCCTTGCTTCCAAGCATCTCGACATCACCGATGTAAGTATCGCTACGGGTTTCAAGTCCATCTCCACTTTCTCCACCAGCTTCAAACAAGTCTATGGCATGACGCCGAGCGAATACATGAAGCGGCATGAAGATGACAAATAATAAAAAGTGAAAAGTGAGAAGCGAAAAGTGAAAAATGCCATCCGGATTGCATCGTTTTTCACTTTTCACTTTTCACTTTTCACTTTTCACCTTTCACTCTTCACTTCTCACTTCTCTCGGAGTTCCATGAATGGGATGCTGCCATCCTTTCCTCTTTGGAATTCACGATATACCGCTGTTCTTCGGAAGCCGTTGCCTTTCGATACGGTTCCGTTATGGTAGAAGAGATAGGATTTTCCCTTAAAGTCGATGCTACCACCGTGAATCGTGAATGAACCAGGCGAAGTAGTGGTTATTTTGCCTTGATATTGCCAAGGTCCATGAATGCTCTTCGAGGTGGAGTAAGCCCAATGCTCAGGTACACCTCCAGCTGCAAACTCAAAGTAATAGGTGTCGCCCAACTTGTAAATCCATGGTGCTTCTTCGAAACCAGTCTTCATGATGCGCTTGTGGAGTCCGTAATCGTACTTCACCACATTAGGACCAAACTGGCTTTCGTCGTTCACGGGGATTTCCTTGATGCCTTTCTTTCCAAATGATTCGTCGATGCTCACCATGTCCTCGTTCAATTTGGCATACCAGCATCCGTTGTTTCCCCAGAAAAGATAAGCCTGACCGTCATCGTCGATGAAGACGGTTGGGTCGATGAAGCCTGGATAGCCAGGGATGAGTGGCTTTCCGATTGGGTCTTTCCAAGGACCTTCAGGACGGTCTGCCACAGCCACGCCAATGCCATGAGTGTTGGCTTTCATGTCCTTGCAAGCCACATACCAATACCATTTTCCGTTTCGTTCGATTGCCTGCGATGCCCAAGCATTATCACCTTGCTCTGCCCAAGTGAATTGAGCCGTGGAAAGTACGATACCGTGGTCTGTCCAATGTTCCATATCTGTTGTTGAGAACACCTGCCAATCGGGCATCTTGAAATAGGTGGCGCTATCTGCATCATGTCCTGTGAAGACATAAAGGCGGTCGCCACTCACTACGGGTGCTGGGTCGGGATTGTAGCGGTTTTTAATGATATACTTCGCAGGACCAATTGGTGGAATGTTGGCTTCATCGTTGGTCACGACAATGGTCTGGCCAGCCTTCGTTTCCACGTCGTATTCATACACATTCTTCAATTTTGGCTGATCAGGATTAGCCTTCCCGTTCAGAATAGGATTTGCTACATCGGCACGTGCCAAAAGTTCATTTGGACAAGTGCCAACGGCACGCTTCAAACCTTTTCCACTCAGTGGCACGTATGAGCGCAAACGCAGTACACCACCCACCTTCGAGTGGATGCTCGCCGATTGCAGTTTTCCTCCAGCCCAGTTCATCTCCACTTCGAAGCCACCTCGTGCCTTCAGTCCTTTCACACTTCCTTCAGCCCATGCGTCGGGTAGGGCAGGAAGCAAATGAACAGCACCGTCGTGACTCTGCAACAACATCTCGCTCACACCTGCAGTGTAGCCAAAGTTTCCGTCGATTTGGAAAGGTGGGTGGGCATCAAAGAGGTTCGGATACACACGTCCTTCTGGGAATTGTCTTGCTTCTCTATCGCTTGGCAACAGACTCAACAAGTTGCTGACAATCTTGTAAGCATGGTTGCCGTCGAGCATACGTGCCCAGAAATTGATTTTCCAACCCAAACTCCATCCTGTAGCCATGTCGCCACGTTGCAAAAGCGTGTTCTTGGCAGCCTCGAAGAGTTCACGATTCTCGTAAGGAGAAATCTGATTGGATGGATAGAGTCCATAGAGGTGAGAAATATGACGATGCTCATCGCGTGGGTTGTCGTTATCTTCCATCCATTCCTGTAGCTGGTTGTGCTGACCAATCTGCATTGGCGGTAATTGCTTTATGGCACGGCGCAGAGAATCTTTGAAAGCATTTGTTTCCAAACCGAGAATCTCACTTGCCTTCAGTGCCTGACTGAGCGCGTCGAATGCAATCTGATTGTCCATTGTGCACCCTGCTGTGATAGGTCCATGCTCAGGCGAAACGGATGGTGCACTGACCAACCAGCCATTGCGAGGGTCTTTCACCAAATAGTCGAGATAGAAGAGTGCCACGCCACGAAGAACGTCGTAGTAATTGCGCAGGAAAGTCTTGTCGGCAGTGAAGAGATAGTGCTGCCAAATATGTGTGGAGAGCCACGCACCGCCCGAAGGCCACATACCTGCTGCAGCAAAATCCACTGGTCCTGCAATGCGCCAAAGGTCGGTGTTGTGGTGTGCTGTCCAACCACGGGCATTATACATGTCGCGAGCTGTTTTTGCACCGGTCACCATCAAGTCTTTCGTCATGGAAAACAAAGGTTCATGGCACTCGCTCAAGTTTGCCACTTCAGCAGGCCAATAGTTCATCTCAGCATTGATATTGATGGTGTATTTGCTGTCCCAAGGGGCATTTCTACTGGCATTCCACACGCCTTGCAGATTGGCAGCTTGACCACCTTCTTGAGAAGAACAAATGAGCAAATAACGTCCGTACTGGTACATCAGCACCGCCAAAGATGGGTCATTCCCATTCTTGAAATCGCGAATTCGTTGAACGGTTTCTTTCTGTGCGTCAGCTGTTTGTGGCAAAGTCAGAACCACGCGATTGAACTGTGATTGGTATGCCTTTTCATGTTGTGCCAATGCCTTCTTGAAATTCTTCTTCATGGCATTTGCCAATGCCTGCTTGTTCTTGGCTGTGGCATCACCATCCACTCGCTGATAATTCACGAAATTGGTAGCAGCACTCACGTAAATGGTAGCTTCGGTAGCATTCTCCACACCCAAACTGCCGTTAGTCAACAGTTTGCCGTCGGTTTTAACAGCCACACGAATTTCTGCTTTCAGTGCAGCAGGTACGCCTTCCTGTTCCTCACCATCGCACACCACTACCATCTGTTCACCCTCCATCCTTACGCTTGCCTTGTGAGGAGTTTGGTGACTGAGTTGGAAATGAAGTGCTCCCTTTTTGCTGGCTTTCACATGGATTTCCACGACTCTATCAGAAAGTGAGGCAATGGCCCGGCGCTCGTATGTCACGCCACCTGCCTTGAAACTCGTGGTGGCAACAGCATGTTGCAAATCGAGTTCGCGACGATAATCACTCACTTCACCCATGTTTGAGCCGAAGTCCAAGAACAAACTACCCAAAGTGAGGAAACGCATTCCGTTCTTCCCCACAAAGAAATACTTGTCGCACAGGTCCTGTGCTTCTTTGTTTTTGCCCTCAAAAATGAGTTTCTGGATTTCCTTCAGATGTGCTTTGGCTTCTGGGTTGTCGTTGTTGTGAGGTCCTCCACTCCAAAAAGTTTCCTCGTTGAGCTGGATTTCCTCTTTTTCAACGCCTCCAAACACCATGGCGCCCATGTTACTGCAACCGATAGGTAATGCTTCAGTCCAGTTCTGTGCTGGCTTGCTGTACCATAATTTCAGATTTTGTGCTTGAATGCTCATAGCCATCAAGCAACTCATGACGATTAATGTGATTTTCTTCATTATAATGTGAGGTTTTGTGTTATTTGAGAAAACAGATGGAAAATGCTACTTTTCCCATTCATCTGCAAATTTAACACAAAAATACCTCTCCCTCCAAAAAAATATGTTACGACTCCTTTCGTTTTTGTTTCATCATGCAAAAAATTTGCTCGTTTCCGCATTTTTTTGCAACTTTGCAACGATAATGATTCAATCTCTCATTTACATTCTTATGAAACGCATCTTCTTATTCCTTGCATTCCTCATCTCTTTCACGATGAGTTTTGCCCAAACAGCTCACAAATTCGTTCTTCCTAACTCCACAGATGGTCAATCGGAAATCACTGTCTATCTTCCAGAGAATCCTTCGGGACGAGCTGTTGTATGCTGTCCTGGTGGTGGTTACACGCATCTTGCCATGGACCACGAAGGGCATGATTGGGCTCCGTTCTTCAATTCGCGTGGCATCGCCTTGGCTGTGCTGAAATATCGCATGCCAAACGGTGACCGAAACATTCCAATGAGTGATGCGTTTCAAGCTATCCAAACACTTCGCGATAGTGCGGATGTGTGGAATTTGAATCCTTACGACATCGGTATCATGGGTTCTTCTGCTGGAGGACACCTCGCTTCAACTGTCAGCACCCATGCAGATGCTGCAGTTCGTCCGAATTTCACCATTCTTTTCTATCCTGTGGTTTCCATGAACGAGCGTGATTCGCATAAAGGCTCATGCGTTGGGTTCCTTGGGGAACAACGTTCTGACAAGAATCTTGTGAGAGAATTCTCCAATTTCAATGTCGTGCGTCGTCATCTCACTCCTCCATGTATCATCATGCTCTCAAGCGATGATGGTGTGGTACCTCCACCAACCAATGGCGTAGCTTATTACAATGCGATGGTGAACCAAGGCAATTACTGTGCACTTTATACCTATCCTTCGGGTGGACATGGATGGGGCTCTCGTCCTTCGTTCAAGTATCATCAATTGATGGAGTCGGAACTCTCCACATGGCTTGAAAACCTCCCTTCGCCTAAGAAAGATGCGATTCGTGTGGCTTGCATCGGCAATTCCATCACAGATGGTTCAGGCATCTATGCAGCAGATACTCACGGTTATCCTGCACGTCTTCAACAAAAGCTTGGTGCTAACTATAACGTGAAGAACTTTGGTGTGGGAGCACGTACCTTACTAAATAAAGGGGACCATCCTTATATGAATGAGTTGGCATGGCGCGATGCTTTGGCTTTTAATCCAAACATCGTGATTATCAAACTCGGCACAAATGACTCGAAGACAGATAATTGGGTGCATAAGGACGAATTCCGTCAGGACTATCAGCAGATGATTGATGCACTCCGAGCACTTCCATCTAAACCTACCATCTATCTCTGCACACCTATCCCTGCTTTTAAGACACAATGGACCATCACTGATTCCGTTATTACTAACGAGGTGATCCCTGCCATCCAGAAAGTGGCTAAGAAAAACAAACTCCAAGTGATCGACCTCCACACGCTTTTCAAGAATGATGACAAAAATCAAATTCAAAGCGATGGCATACATCCTAACGATGCTGGTGCTACCCAAATGGCGAATATCATCTTTGATTTCGTGAAAACTAAATAATTTGGCGCACGCGCCGTTTTAGGTTTCAATTCTTCATTCTTCATTCTTCACTCTTCATTTAAATTGAAAGTCCTCATTCTTGGTTCTTCCTCAGGTATGGGTTATGAATTGGCAAAGCTTATGCTTCGAGATGGTCATACATTGGGCTTGGCGGCACGTCGCACCGAGCCCCTTGAGGCCTTGCGCTCTGCTTATCCACAGCAAGTGCATATTTCTTCCATCGATGTCACCTCGTCTGATGCGCCTCAAAGAATCCTCTCGCTCATTGAAGAAATGGATGGCATCGACCTCTATTTCCATTCCTCTGGCATCGGAAAGCAGAATTGGACTCTTGATTTTTCCATTGAGGACGCTACGCTTCGTACAAATGCCCTTGGTTTCACCCATTGCATCAACACTGTTTTTCATTATTTCGCCAATCGTCCCGAAGGTGGGCATATAGCGTGCATTTCCAGTATTGCTGGAACCAAAGGACTTGGTGCTGCTCCTTCCTATAGTGCAACAAAAGCTTTTCAGAACTGCTATATCCAAGCATTGGAACAACAAGCAAACATACGCCATTTGCCAATTCATCTCACTGACATCCGTCCAGGCTTTGTGCAAACAGCCTTGCTCAACGACTCCCAGCATTATCCTATGATGCTCAATCCCGAGAATGCAGCACGTCAAATCTATCGTGCCCTCCTTCAAAAACGTCATATCCACATCATCGATTGGCGTTATCGTCTCCTTGTTCCCCTCTGGCGACTCATCCCCAACTGCCTTTGGCGCCGCCTTACCATCAAAACCAACTCCTCTTCCTAATCTTTCTTCCTTCTCTCTCCTTTTTTTCTGTATGCTGTGGTTTTGCCCCAGCTTCCATTAACAAACTTGCATTATATATTATATAATAATGTGTAGATTTGATTAGAAAAACAGAAAACAAAGCAATCTGCATCGAAACAGAAAAATCACAGTTTTTATATAAAAAGCCTTAATAAAACGTTCATTTCATCAAAAATGAGCGAAAAATTAAAATTTTCCATAAAAAAAACATCAAAAAAGTTTTGCGTAAAGATATTATTTGTATATTTGCAACAAAATTCGATTATATAGAACACAAATATCAATCATAAAACCCGAGAGTAGTCAATACCCAAGGAGATAATTATCTAAATATTCATTAATGTTAATACACTTAAATAACTTTTTTTCTAATTTTAAATTTTTAATCAACATGAAGAAATTTACAATTATGCTTTCTGCTCTGTTGGCATTCGGTTCGCTTCAGAGCTTTGCACAGGATGCTCAGGCTGATCCTCAGGCTGAAAAGCCATCTACCAAGAGCGAATTCAACGGAACTGGTTACTATCGTCTCAGAAACGCAGAAACTGGTCGTTATCTCAAGGTTTACGGTAATGTATTCGACGTAACATTCAACGAAAACGTTGCTATCTTCAACACTGGTTCTTCCATTAACATGATCAAAAAGTACAGCGAGGTTGTTTCTGACCCAGGTACTGTTTTGTTCGTAGAAGACCTTGGTCCAGCTACAAATGGTTCTGGTATTGAAGTTGAAAACATCGAAGTAAAGGCTCAGGGCACTGGTCTTGTTGAAAACTTGGATTATTCCAAAATGAACGAGTCTTTGAAAGACTTTGGTATTGAAGGCACTGAACCTCAGGTAAGTATCCGTCCAACTGGTGAAACAGTGAAGGGTAAGCCTACTTTCTTCATTGAGACCTTCCAGGATTTCGGTCGTTTGGCAGTGAAGGCTGTTGCTTCAGCTCGTGCTGCTGCTCAGGCTGATGTTCCAGGTGCTGCTGAGAGACTTGCTAAGTTGTTGGAATTTGCAAAGAAGGTTGCTGGTCATGATCTTGATTACACAGCTTTGGCTAAGGTTACTGGTCTGAAGTTCATCGACCTTAACAAAGATCCGTTTACTGGTGCTGGTGACTTCACTATCAGCTATGACTACACTGATCCTGCTAACCACATCATTTTCATCGGTGAGGGTGGCGTTCGTGAGGACAAAGACAGCAAGGCTGCACAGTGGTTCATCGAACCAATTTTGGCTGACGAAAACGTATTCGGTGTTCAGAATGGTGCTTCTGTAAAGGATGAGGCTCAATTGGCTGTAACTGGAAATAACTTCTACCAGACTCTCTATGTTGACTTCCCATTCGAGGTTGACGGTGTAAACACTAAGGCTTACTATGGCAAGACTCTCAATGGTAACACTCTTGAAATGGAAGAAGTTGGTACTCTCGTTCCTGCAAGAACTCCAGTTCTCATCGAATTTGCTAACCAGAACGCTCACTTGAGCCAGTGTACTCCAGTTGTTGACAATACTCCAGCTGTTGAAGGTAACCTCCTTGGTGGTGTTATCTACCTCAACCACAATCTCGCTGTAACTGAACCTGCTGCTATTACTTCGAAAGATAAGGCAGCTGACGGTGCTTACTATGACCTCGACAACATCGACAAGTATGTATTCGGTTACTCAGATGACGGTAAGGACATCCTTGGTTTCTATGAATATACTCAGGCATGGCTTGCTAACAACAAGGCTTATTTGAAGCTCAATGGTGCTCCAGTTAAGGGTGCTATCCGCATTGATCTTGGTGACAAGGAACTCACTGCTATCAATGGTGTTATCACTGAAAACGCTCCTAAGGCAATCTATGATCTCTCTGGTCGTCGTGTAGAGAACCCAACTACTGGTCTTTACATTGTAAATGGCAAGAAGGTTCTTGTTAAGTAATTATTCAGAAACTCCACAGTCATTTAAACAAACATTATTAAACTCTTAAAAACAAAATAGAAATTATGAAGAAATCATATATTGCACCAGAGTGCACAAATGTTCAGATGCCTGAGAGCTTCTGCTCTTCATGGGCCGTAGGTGGTAGTGTTAGAACTAATCAGCAATTCTAATTCTGAATCGATTCTCACATAATATTTAATGAAAGACAGCTGTAGTTCGCTACAGCTGTCTTTTTTCTTGCATTTGTTTTTTATGCATTTACGTCTCAGTTTTGATTCTTGTAACATTAATCAAGGCTGGATGTACTAAAACTTTGCAGGGGACGCACCACTTCGCTATAGGGGACATACTCGTACGTTATAGGGGATTGACGAGTACGATATAGGGGATTGACAATAGCGATACAGGGGATTTACTTGATGGAAATGGTTATTGTTGATAATAGATGTAGGTAGAAAGGAGAAATGCTGGGGGAAAGCTATTTGATGAGAGAAAGGAATTGCTGGGTGATTTGGAAGGATTTATCTGCCATGTCAATCCAGAAATTGTCGTATTGCTGCTGGTGATGGTCGGCTCCAGGAGTGTCGCTGATGATGCGGAAACTTACGAAAGGAACGTGGTAGATGTAGCAAGTCTGAGCAATAGCTACCGATTCCATATCGCAAGCTAGTCCTTCAGGGAAGTTGTGCTTGATGTTGTCGATTTCATCTTGGGTGCTGATGAATTGATCGCCCGTACAGATGAGACCTGTGTGGATAGTTGGGTTGTTGAGTGCAAGTGCTGCATCCACGAGACGTTGGTCGGCTTCGAAATAAGTAGGCATGCCTTGCACTTGTCCGTACTCGCAACCCATACCGATGTAGAAATCGTGATGCACTGTTTTTGTGCTAACTACTACATCCATAACGTTGAGACATGAATCGATACCACCTGCCACGCCAGTTGAGATGACGTAGTCGGGGTGGAAAGTGCGAATCAGTTCGGCTGTGCCAACAGCGGCATTCACTTTTCCAATACCGCATTGACGAAGGATGATTTCTTTATCATCGAGTTTTCCAACTACGTAGGTAAACTGATCGTTCACCGTGGCTTTCTCTGTGAGGAGTGCTGCAATTTGCTTGTACTCAGACTCCATTGCTGTGAGGATTCCTATTTTCATCAAAGAATTTTGTTTTAAATCAGGGATTATAAGGATTTTAATGAGAGAATACATAAGTGTTTCTGTTGCAAAGGTAATGATTTATTTTGCTATTGAATGGATTGAAGCTTTTTTTTTGCTTGTTTTGCAGAAAAGTATTAACTTTGCATCGCAATTGGTTCACAATCATTGTGATGAAAAGGGAATCGGGTGTGAATCCCGAACAGTCCCGCTGCTGTAATATTCCTTTTTTGTGTAAACATTTTATGCCACTGGACGAGAAACGTGAAGAGTAAAGCGTGAAGCGTGGAGCGTGGAGTGTCTGGGAAGGCTGTTTGCTCAGGAATTAAGTCAGAAGACCTGCCATTGTCGTTGTTAAATCATCGCTTCGAGGAAAGGCGAATTTAAGTTTTTCTACTCATTGGTAAAAAGAATTTTCACATTTTTGTTGGTCTCGTGCTTGATTGTTTGTACCATTTTGGCACAACAGTCAGGTGATGCTGTGTCGTTGGATGATTCCCGAATGAATGATTCCGATTCCACTGTCCATTATCTCAAGCAAGTGGATGTAGCAGGGCATCGTACGGAGCGGAATGTGCTTGCCAGTAAACCGATTCAGCAGATGAAAAAGACTGAGTTGGAGGAACTTGGCATACAGAACTTGGCAGATGCTGTGAAGAAATTCGCTGGAACGAATGTGCGAGATTATGGAGGCATTGGTGGTATGAAAACCGTTTCCGTTCGTAATCTCGGTGCGCATCATACGGCGGTGTCGTATGATGGTGTGACGGTGAGCAATACGCAAGCAGGACAGATTGATGTGGGAAGATTTTCGCTCGACAATATGGAATCGTTGTCGTTGGCAATAGGTGCGGATGAGAGCCTGATGCAGTCGGCAAGACATTATGCCTCTGCAGGCGTGTTGTCCATCTTGACGGAGTGTCCTCATTTCGATGAAGGGAAAAACTCTGCCTTTCGTTTTCGATTGAAAGGTGGCTCATTTGGACTCGTTACCCCTTCGCTTCGCTATTGGCATCGGGTAGGGGAGCAAACTTCGTTGGCGCTGAATGGTAGCTATATGCGTGCCGATGGTGTATATCCTTTCGTGTTGGTGAATGGACGGGAAAGGACGAATGAAAAACGTTATAACTCAGATATTTACACTTGGCAAGGCGAAGCAAATCTTTACCACACATTTACTGATAAAAGCCAACTCGACATGAAGGCATATTGGTTTTATTCCGAACGTGGATTGCCAGGTTCTGTCACCTTATATAATCCTGTGTCGAGGGAACGCTTGTGGGATGAGGATTTCTTTGCACAGGCGGTGTATCGGAAGGCGTTCGATGAAAAATGGAATTTGCATGCTCGCTTGAAATATACCCACACGTGGAACCGCTACGAGGACACGAATGTGAAATATGATGGTGGCAAGCAGATAGATGTCAATAGGCAGAACGAGTATTATGCTTCAGCCACCTTGGGATGGTCGCCTGTGGAAGCATTCCGCATTGCTTTGGCGGAGGATGTGTTTTACAATGATTTGCGCAACAATATCAATACTGGTAGTAATCCTGATTATCCTTTCCCCAAACGAATCACTTCGTTGGCGGCACTCTCGGCTCAGTGGCAGTGGGAGCGTTTGCATGTGGAAGGAAATGTGGTAGGTACCTATGCGCATGAGACGGTAGAAAATGGTGAGAATCCCGCTGATAAGCATCGTTTGAGTCCTTGTGTTTCAGTCACTTATCGTTTGTTGCCGAACGAATCGCTGCATCTGAGGGCGATGTGGAAGAACACCTTCCGTATGCCCAGTTTCAACGACCTCTATTATCTCCGCATAGGTAATTCGGGTTTGCGTCCAGAGAAGGCAACTGAATATAATTTGGGATTGACATGGAGTGGAAGACCTTTTCAAGCAGTGAAATATGTTTCTGCCACGGTGGATGCCTACTACAACGATGTGACGGATAAGATTGTCGCTTTTCCTTCCACATACGTTTGGAAGATGGCGAATTTTGGAAAGGTGAAAATCAAAGGTATTGACGTGACGCTTGCCACAGAAGTGCCTATATATCATAAGGTGTCGGCAATCCTCACGGGTGCATACACATTTCAGGAGTCGCTCGACAAATTGAAGGCGTCGGCTTCTTACAACAGGCAGTTGCCTTACACGCCGAAACATAGTGGAAATGCCTCGTTGCTGATTCGTAATCCTTGGGTGAATCTGGGATATAGCGTGCTGTTCCAGGGTGAGCGATGGAGTTCTTCACAGCAAACGGCGCTGTATAAGTTGAAAGCATACAGTGAGCATACGCTGACGCTGAGCAGGGAATTTCGCTTCAAGTCGTGCCAGTTGAATCTCTCCGGAAGTATTCATAATCTGTTCGACAAGCAGTATGAGATTGTGAAATACTACCCGATGCCAGGACGCTCATTCAGCTTAATCGGAACAATAAACTTTTAATATATATTATCAACTAAACAAACAAAACAATGAAACTCAGAAGTTTACTTTTGACAGCAGCTTGTGCTGTGGCAGTGACTGCAGGATTCACTTCTTGTAGTAGTGATGATGATGAATGGGACCCAATGAAGGAGGGTTCTAAAATCAAGATGGTTGAAACTCGTGCATTCGTTCTGAACGAAGGCGCACAGTCTCACAACAATGCGGGTATTACTTACTTCGATTGGAAGCAGGATACTACTTTTACCAAGGACTTCTTCTATACTCAGAATGGAAGAAATTTGGGCGATGTAGGACAGGACATTATCGTAGGTGAAGATGACTTTCTTTATGTAATTGTTTCTGGCTCCAGCTATATTGCCAAGCTTAACAGCGTGGGTGTTGAAAAAGCTCGTGTGGCTTTCGATGAGAAAATCGGTGAACCTCGTTATGCTGTAGAAAAAGACGGTTATCTTTATGTCACTTCATACGGTGGCTATGTGGTGAAGGTGAAGACTTCCGACATGAAGATTGCTGGTTCAGTAGCAGTAGGTGCGAACCCTGAATACATCATCGAAAAGGATGGCTTTGTTTATTGCACCTGCTCAGGCTGGGGTAAAGACAAACGTGTGGCTTATATAGACACAAAGAATTTTTCCAAAGCTAATTTCTATGAAGTGATGGACAACCCAGACCGCATCATCAAGGCTAACAACAGAGTCTTTGTGCAGGGTTATGGTGCTGCTTACGACTATCCTTGGGGCGAGCTCAATCTTTCTACGGGCAAATTCACTCCGATAGGAAATGCATCGTCTTGGACTGAATACGACGATGTGATTTACATGGTGAACTCTGTAACTGATTGGAACACATACACTACCACGAATTACTTCTTTACTTATAATGCCAAGACAAGTGAACTTAGTAAGTGGAATTTGTCTGGTGCTCCTGCTGCCCTCGCTAGCACTTCTGTTTATGGTATGAGCACCAACAAGAAGACAGGTGACATCTATATTATGACGACTGACTTTGTGAACAATGGTAAGGTTTATCATGTGAAGAAAGATGGCACTTTCGTAAAGAGCTTCGATTCTACGGGTGTTAACCCTCGCAAGATTGTATTTCTGGATTAAAAAGCCTCACTCTAATCCCCTGCCTAACCCCTAATCCCTCTCCAAAGGCGAAGAGGACATGTTGGGTGAGGGGAGTGAAATGAAAATGAGATATACGCTTTCTTCCATATACGGACTCATCGCAATCGCTATCCTCACTTCGTGCTCGGGCGGACTACATCGCTCGGCACGGGAGGATGGTGATACCTTACATTTCAAATATGCCGAACACCTCACGGTGGTTCAGTTCGACAATTACACGCAAGTGGAACTTGCCGACCCTTGGAACCAGGGTAAGACGCTTCACACCTATTTGTTGGTGCCTGCCAACGAGGAGCTTCCTGCACATCTTCCCAAAGGCACAGTTCTCCGCACTCCCTTGCAGAAGAGTGTGATAGCCACGAGTGTGCATTGTGGACTCGTCATGTCGTTTGGTAAGAAGAACTGTATTGGAGGTGTTTGCGATTTGCAATACATCCACCTGCCTTGGATTCAACAGCAGTGCAAACTTGGAAAGATGGCTGATTGCGGTAGTGGACTTAGTCCGACGGTGGAAAAAATCATTGATATTCAGCCTGATGCCCTCTTCCTTTCGCCTTTTCAGAACAATGGAGGCTATGGCAGAATGGATGAATTAGGGATTCCCATCGTGGAAACTGCCGACTATATGGAAACTTCCGCCCTCGGACGTGCTGAATGGATGAAATTCTATGGCATGCTCTTTGGTGCAGAACGAGAGGCTGACAGTATCTTCACGGCTGTGGAGAAGCATTATCTCGAACTGAAGGCACTTGCCGAACAGACGACGGAGCGTCAGTCCATGATGATGGACAAGCAAACTGGTTCGGTGTGGTATGTGCCTGGAGGAAACAGCACAATCGGCAAACTCATCGTAGATGCCTCGGCTCGTTATCCATGGAGTGATAATGAGAATAGTGGTTCCGTGGCACTTCCTTTCGAAACTGTGCTCGAAAAGGCACAGAATGCGGATATTTGGTTGTTCCGCTACAACAGTCCTCAAGCTGCTACTTTCTCTTCGCTCCTTTCGGAAAACAAAGGTTATTCGCAATTTCAGTCGTTTAAGAACAAGAACGTATATGGCTGCAATACAGCTACTTCCACTTTCTATGAGGACACACCGTTCCACCCCGATTTGTTGTTGCGCGATTTAGTTATTATTGCTCATCCATCGTTGAAGGAGATGGGTGACCCTACTTATTTCACAAAATTAAAAGAATGAAAAAAGGAATCATTTTCTGTGTTTGGATGGGATGTTTGATGGTGTTTCTTTTTGCCATCAATCTTTTGGTGGGTGCTGTTGATATTCCAACAAAAGAAGTTGTCAACATCCTGATGGGAAATGATTCAGGCCATCCTTCATGGCAATACATCGTGCTGCAAAGCCGTCTGCCTCAGGCAATTACTGCCATGCTTTGCGGCGCATCGTTGGCAGTGAGCGGTTTGATGCTGCAAACCGCATTCCACAATCCACTTGCTGGTCCTTCCATCTTTGGTATCAATAGCGGTGCTTCATTAGGTGTGGCACTGGTTATGCTACTTTTTGGAGGAAGTATCACGGCGGGCAGTTTTTCTCTCACAGGCTTCTTTGCCGTTCTTTTTGCTGCTTTCGTGGGTGCGATGGCAGTGATGGCTATGATTTTGCTTTTCGCCACGGTGGTGAAAAACAATGTCATGTTGCTCATTGTGGGAATTATGATTGGATATATCACTTCTTCCGCCATCTCCCTTTTGAATTTCTTCGCTACGGAAGAAGGAGTGCAATCCTATATGGTGTGGGGATTGGGCAATTTCGGAGGTGTTTCGATGGAGCAAATGCCGTATTTCGTTGTGATATCTTTGATTGGTTTGTTTGCTTCAATTTTATTGATTAAACCTCTGAATGCCATGCTGTTAGGAGAAACATACGCAGAGAACTTAGGCTTCAACACGCTCCATGTGCGCAATCATTTGCTTTTTGTAACAGGCATTCTCACTGCCACTACCACTGCTTTCTGTGGCCCCGTGGCGTTTATCGGATTGGTTGTTCCTCATATTGCTCGTATGCTTTTAGGAACAGAAAATCATCAGAGCCTGATGCCTGCTACGATTATCACGGGTGCTGCCGTAGCTCTTTTGGCGAATCTCCTTTGTGTTCTGCCTGGCGATAAAGGTATCATCCCTCTCAATGCCGTTACGCCCATCATTGGTGCGCCAATCATCATCTATGTGATTGCCCAACAACGACGAGCATCTTCCAGCGACAGCATCTAATTTCTATACTTCCACTTCTTTTTTGCTTTTCCCTTCCATCAAACAAAACCATCTTGTCTGATGCACATGTGCGGATTCTCTAAAGCGCTTTGGGGGATCATTAGAAGCATATTTGTGGACTTACTGAAGCGTTCCTTTGAATTCAACTAGTTGCCGAGGGCTCGTCATCGAAACGGCGAGCGCTCGGCGTTGCGATAACGAGGGCTCGCCGTGTAAACGTTGAGGGCTCGGCTTTTGGCTTACGCCGAGCTAAAGGTTCAGTAAAATCAAAGGAGAGATTCAGTAAAATCAAGGTAGAGTTTCAGTAAATCCTCTTATGCATTACAGACATTCCCTTAAGCGCTGTGCCAAAAGTATCGACATGCCACAAAAAAGGAACACTACGTTAAGACAATCCCTATGAAACGGCATAAACCTGTCGAAAAAACTATTAGTCGTAGATTTTTGGGCCATGCAATGACAAGATCTGAAAATTAATCATTTTTTGTCGTTGTTGTTAGAAATATTTTGTATATTTGCCGTGAATACCTTGTGTTAAGATATAATTATAAAAGAAGTATTTGAAGCAGATACGTAAGAAATCATTATAAGTTTGAGTTATTTTACTAAAAATATACCTATCTTTGCAAAAAATGTTTTAGCGTGTTAGAGAGTCAAATAGAGAAGAGTTTCATCAAGAAACTAATAGAGGATTTGAAATATGTCTTTCGTGATGATATTCACGATAGGCAGAGTCTTGAGCGTAATTTTAGAGAGAAGTTTCAGACGTTGAATAAGGTACATTTGACAGATGCAGAGTTTACCCGATTGATGGAGGAACTCACAAATTCTGATGTCTATGCTTCTTCCAAAAGATTGCGTGAACGTAATACGTTTATGCGTGAAGATGGCACGCCACTCCAATATACATTAGTCAATATCAAAGATTGGTGCAAGAATGACTACGAAGTCATCAATCAATTGCGAATAAACACCCGTTATAGTTCACATCGTTATGATGTGATATTGCTAATTAATGGTTTACCCCTTGTTCAAATCGAATTAAAGACACTTGATGTAAGTCCTCGTCGCGCCATGCAGCAGATTGTTGACTATAAGAATGATGTTGGCAACGGTTATACCAATTCGTTGCTCTGCTTCATGCAGATGTTTATAGTCAGTAACAGAACAAACACTTACTATTTTGCTAACAACAACAGAACTCACTTCAACTTCAATGCTGCTGAGAACTATTTGCCTGTCTATCAGTGGGCAGATGAGAAGAACAAAAAGATAACCAACCTTGATGACTTCTCTGAAGTATTTCTGGCGAAGTGTAAGTTGGGTGAGATGATTAGCCGATATATGGTGCTTGTTGCCAGTGAACAAAAGATATTGATGATGCGTCCTTATCAGATTTATGCTGTAAAGGCCATCATAAATTGTATCAATGAAAATCGTGGTAACGGCTATATTTGGCACACAACGGGTAGTGGTAAAACACTTACGTCTTTCAAGGCAGCAACACTGTTAAAGGACAATCCTGAAATTGACAAATGTCTGTTTGTGGTGGATCGTAAAGACCTTGACAGACAGACACGCGAGGAATTCAATAAGTTCCAGGAGGGTTGCGTGGAAGAGAACACCAATACAGATGCATTGGTACGCAGAATGCTGTCGGAAGACTATTCCGATAAGATTATCGTGACAACCATTCAGAAATTGGGTATTGCTTTAGATCAACAGAATCGCGCTAACTATCAGAAGCGTTTACTTCCTGTAAGAGATATGCGTATGGTGTTCATCTTTGACGAGTGCCATCGTTCGCAGTTCGGTGAAAACCATAAGGCCATTAAAGAGTTCTTCCCCAACTCTCAGTTGTTTGGCTTTACAGGTACGCCCATCTTTGAGCAGAATGCATCATATACACAGATAACTGGTGAGGAGGCCCAGTATAAAACCACAGAAGATGTGTTTGAGAAAGAACTGCACGCCTATACTATCACCAACGCCATAGACGACAAAAACGTGCTGCGTTTCCATGTGGACTACTTTAAGCCCGATGAGGACGATAATGTTATTGGCATTGCGAAGAAACAGGCTATTGTCAGAACGATCCTTCAAAAACATAACCATGCCACAAATGAACGTCGCTTCAATGCGCTCTTTGCAACGGGTTCTATCAATGAGGCTATTGAATATTACCAGTTGTTCAAGAAGATGCAGGTAGAGCAACAGGAGAAAGATGAAACCTTCGAGCCATTGAACATTGCTTGTGTGTTCTCACCACCAGCTGAAGGGAACAGGGACATCATGCAGATTCAGGAGGATTTGCAGCAAGAGCGCATAGACAATGAGCAAGAGCCTGATCAGAAAAAGGCTGCACTCATGTCCATCATAGATGATTATAACAAACAGTATGGCACAAACCATTCTGTAGCAGAGTTTGATGCTTACTATCAGGATGTTCAGAAACGTATCAAAAACCAGAAGTACACCAATCAAGACTATGCACATAAAAACAAGATAGACATTACGATTGTGGTGGATATGTTGCTGACAGGCTTTGACTCCAAGTATCTGAATACGCTCTACGTAGATAAAAACTTGAAGTATCATGGTCTGGTGCAGGCATTCTCCCGTACCAACAGAATCTTAAACGATACTAAACCGTATGGCAATATCCTTGATTTCAGAGGACAGCAGGATGCTGTTGATGAGGCTATCGCATTGTTCTCTGGCGAGAAGAATGGAGATGTTGCCCGTCAGGTATGGCTTGTAGAACCTGCAGAAGTCATCATACAAAAATATTGCAAGGCTGTGAATGACTTGCGCAATTTCATGCATCTGCAGAATCTGGAGTTTAAACCTGAAGAGGTGGCTAACCTGAAAGGCGATGATGCTAAGGCAGGCTTCATCAACTATTTCAAGGAAGTTCAGCGATACAAAACCCAGTTGGATCAATACACAGACCTTGTAAAGGTTGATTATAATGAGAATCCTTGGATGGTAAGTGAGCCAACTTCTGCAACAACATACGGCTTCTATAGTGATGATGAACTGCGTGCATTCCGTGGTGCATACCTTGATGTAGCCAAGCAATTAAAGACAAAACGCGAAAGTAACGATACACCAGTCTCTACAGAGATTGAGGATTTGGATTTCGAGTTTGTCTTGTTTGCTTCGGCTCTAATAGATTATGACTATATCATGGAGTTGATAAGCCGTTATGTGGGTGCACCCTCTATGCAGAAGATGACAAAGGAGCAATTAGTAAACTTGATATGCTCCAGTGCCAACCTCATAGACGAGCGTGAGGATATCATCGACTATATTGATGACTTGGATGCCAAAGGCGTGAACGGCAAGACTGAAAAGGAAATAGAGCAAGGCTATGAACTTTTCAAAAAGGATAAGTTCACTAAGGCTATATTTTCCATTGCCGAAAAACATCATTTGGATAAAGAAGCCGTTCAGACTTTTGTCAATGAAATCATAGAGCGAAGAATCTTTGATGGAGAAAAACTTTATGACCTGATTGCCCCTCTGGAATTAGGTTGGAAAGATCGTGCCCGAAAGGAAGAGGATTTGATGAAAGACTTGATTCCTTTGCTGAAGCGAATGGCAGGAGGACAGAAGATTTCTGGACTATCTGCTTATGAAGAATAAATAACGAAAATTATCATGAAAGTTAATACTAAGCAAGCGATAAAGCTATTCTTTCAAAATCCGTCCTTGGATATGGTGTTCAAAGAAGCAATAGCTAATTCTTTGGATGCAAATGCCACAAAGATAGATGTTCATGTTTTCATTGATTCATTTGAAAAACAAGAAACATTAGTTGTGGAAATAGTAGATAATGGTGAAGGATTTACAGATGAAAGATATGAGAAATTCTGTGAATTGCTAAAGGTTGATGAAGAAACTCACCAAGGAGTGGGAAGATTAGTTTATCTTAGTTATTTTGATAAGATTTCTATAAAAAGTCGATACGGAAAAGAATTGCGTACATTTACTTTTGATTGCGACTTTGACAAAGAACAATCAGATATGCAAAAACAATTCTTTGATGAAGACAAAAGAGAAACGCACATATCTTTTGAGCAATGCTCATTAAAAAGGCTAAGTAGTTATGATGTTATTAGACCAGAATATTTACGCCAACAAATAATGCAAGAGTTTTATCCTCGCTTGTATTTTTTGAAGAAAGACAAAAAAGATTTCTGCATTACTTTTACAATAGAAGTCCCCCATTTAAAAAGGAACCATGTCGTTGGAGCTTATGAGACAAAGATTGTGCCAACCGACATTCTCGATATGCAGACAGAAAATGTAGACGTGAGCATTATCAAAATGTTTGAATCTGCCTATTTGGATTTTGCAATACAGAAACAAAGTACTTTTGGCAGGACTTTTCTGATGACAGCTTTATGTATTGATAATAGAACAAAGAATTTAGATGATATTATTGCATATGAAAATTTACCGCATTATGATTATAATATTATATTCATTTTACGCTCTTCTATCTTTAATGGGAAAATAGATCCATCACGTCAGACATTGACGTTGAATGAAAACATATTAAAGGCAATTAAGACAATATTTAGGAAGAAAGTTGCTGAAATAATTGAGAAAGAAATACCAACAATAAAAGATCAGAATAAAAAGATAAAGGATAATCTCAACAAAACTTATCCGCATCTTGTCGGTTACTTTAACGATGATGAAGTTGGCATTATATCAAGGTCGAAGTCAATAGAAGACGCTCAAAAGTTATTTATGCGTGATCAGAAAGATATCTTGGAAGCTAAAAGTTTAAGTAATGAAGAATATGATAAGGCATTAGATGTGTCATCAAGAACTTTAGCACAATACATAGTATATAGAGAAAAAATAATATCTAAAGTTGAGCAATTAACATCTAAAGATTCTGAAGCAGATCTGCATAATTTGATATTACCCAAACGTTCTGTGTTACAAAATAGTGATATGGATAGTATATACAATAATAATCTTTGGTTGTTGGATAATAAATATATGACTTATACGACAGCTATGAGTGAACGAACTATGGGTGAGGTCCTTGATGAGATTGCTCAAGGAGCTAATAAAATAGAAGATAATGGACGTCCTGACATTGCGATTATCTTTTCAAATGACCCCAACATATCAGACAACAAGTCGGTAGATGTTGTAATCATTGAATTAAAGAAACGTGGAATTACATTAGCAAAAACAGAAGAAGTCGAAAGTCAATTGCAGCAGCGTGCAATAAAATTATTAAACTACTATCCCAATAAGATTCAACGAATGTGGTTCTATGGTATTGTAGAATTTAATGATGATTTTAAACTTTCACTCCTAAATGACAAGTATAGGCCATTGTATTCTAAAGACCAATTATATTACAAAGAGAACTCATGGCGTAAATCACTTGATGACCCCACGGAATATATTGTTGGTACATATATCCTGTCAATTGATGCATTTATTAATGACGCAAAGGCTCATAATGAAATTTTCCTCAATATATTGAAGGAGGGATTTAAGCAAAAGAAAGATGAATGATTTAATAAAACTTGTTCCGAATCTACGTTTCCCTGCTTTCATACAAGATGGAGAATGGAAAGAACAGAAGTTTGGTAGTCTATTTGCTTTCCTGCCAAACAATACTCTTTCACGTGCAGATTTGAAGGAGGGCAAAGGGGATGTTTATAATGTTCATTATGGTGATGTGTTGATAAAACTTGATGCCTATACGGATATTCAGCAAGCGAAATTGCCTTCAATCGAAACAATTAATGATATAGACAAATACCTAAAAGCTCGTTTACAAGACGGTGATATTGTAATTGCAGATACTGCAGAAGATGAAACAGCGGGAAAGTGTACAGAGATTGTCAATGTACATGATACTATTGTTGTTTCTGGTCTTCATACAATACCGTGTAGACCTCAAATTAAATTTGCTAAAGCATATTTAGGTTACTATATGAACTCTAATGCCTTCCATAGTAAATTATTGCCTATTATGCAAGGTGTTAAAGTCACCTCTATTTCTAAATCAGCATTACAAAATATTGATTTGTCCTTTCCGGAATCATTAGAAGAACAGCAAAAGATATCAGAGTGTTTATCCTCTATTGACTCATACATTTCTTCTATTAACAAAAAAGTGGAGCAATTGAAAGCACATAAGAAAAGCCTTATGCAAAAGTTGTTTCCTCAAAAGGGACAAACTGTTCCAGAATATCGTTTTCCTGAATTTAAAGGCTCAAAAGGGTGGGAGATTAAGAAATTGAAAGATATCTCTTCTCGTACTACAGATAAAAATAAGAGCAAAAAGGATTTGCCTGTATTCACAAACTCTGCATCAGGTGGAATTGTGAATCAACAGGATTATTTTGATAGAGAGATTGTAACAAAGGCCAATCTTGTAAATTACTCTATTGTTGAAGTTGATGATTTTGTTTACAATCCACGAATCTCAACAATAGCTCCAGTCGGTCCTATTTCAAGAAATAGAATTGGACGTGGTGTTATGTCTCCGTTATATACAATTTTTCGGTTTAGTGACGGAAACATTGATTTCTTTGAGCATTATTTCAAGACAGATTGTTGGCACCAATATTTGAAAAATAAAGCAAATTTCGGCGCAAGATTTGATCGTATGAATATAACAAATGAAGATTTTATGAATATGCCAATTCCATTCCCTCCAATCATAGAACAACAACTAATTGCAGAAAGCTTGTCATCTGTAGATGAGACTATAAGACTTTATACTGAGAAAGCATTTTTGACGGAGCAACATAAAAAGGGCCTAATGCAACAATTGTTCCCAACTTCAAAATAAAATATTAGGCGTATAGGTCATTTTGCAGGCTGAAGACTACCACATCTTGCTCTATAGGTCAAATTGCAGGCTGAAATTTCAGCTTGCAATTTG
>OCVV011359715.1_pt1 | contig 42836 bp, 33 predicted proteins | sample 1539721 | NCBI WGS metagenome assembly OCVV01 (sample SAMN02144230, study PRJEB22623) | gut metagenome | biome: sheep rumen | host: Ovis aries | place: New Zealand | reverse complement strand
TAGTCGGCACGTTACTGCTGTAACTCAATACCGTGCCCAAATGTCCTTGTCCGTCGCCTATAACATACGCAATATTCGCGTGGTAGTCCAAGCCTACAAGATCCATCGTTCTTCCGTTGTCCACCAGTTTGCACAAGCCGCCTTGGTAGTTGCCGATTGCCCAATAAAGTTCTTTTCCGACCTGCGAAACCAAACCGTATTGCTTCAACTCGTTGCTGGTGGTCAGTTCAAAGCCTTCAATTTTTATCTTACCTTCCCAGTCCAACGGCACCACATTGATGTTCGACAGATTAAAGAGCGCACCGTCCGTCTTGCGAAGCAGGAAGTTGAAATGTCCCGGGCGGTTACGGCTGGCGTTAATCTCGCCTTGTATAAACTCGCGTCCCCACTTGTCCAGAGGCAGCGCATCCAGGTTGTCGCAGTAGTACTGACAGCCGTAGAGCCACAGATAGTCATCACCCACGGAGAAGATGTTCTCGATGCTCAGACGCAGAGCCTGGGTATCCGTCGTCGAGTCCACTTCGTTGAAATAGAAGAATGCCACATGCATGTTTCCGTCGGCATCTACCGTATAGAGGAATTTGGTGGTCGGCTCGTCTTGTTCGCCTTCGTCCGCACACATCCTGCGCGGAGCGTTGGCCGAACCGTTACCTTCTTGCACTAACGCAAGAGCCTTTGCGTTGTTCAGATTAACGCCTTTGAAGGTCAGTTTGCTGCTTGAACTTGGTTCGTCTTGACAGGAGACGAGAAATAGCATGGCACATACAATAATGCCAAGTACTGAAAGAAGTTTTGTGTTCATAATAAGTTAGTATTTATTCCGGCTCTTACACCTTTGCCGGGCTTGGGGTTTTATGAGTTGTTTTCGCTCGTTAGCCCTTTTGTCCTCTCTTGGATATCCATACAAAAAGCATGGGCTTTCTCGCTTGTTTATATTGGGTCTTTCGGGCTTCCACTCCCATTACCTCCAATATACGCAGAAAGTCCACACTTACGTGTGAACATTCGCTATATTAGAAGGTAATTTCAAATTGTGGAAGATGAAAGGCTCCTTTAATAAAGCAAATGCTTATTTGTATGTCGTTTCGTTCTTATTTATCCATCATAGGCGGTTGTTGTTTTCGTTATTTATTTGATTTTAATCGACCAAATGTGGTCGATACTTTCTCTGTCGGTGTTTGTCAGAGAGGGACGTGTATTTAGAATTACCGCGAGCAGTAACTCTCCCGGACTCAGTTCGTCCGAAAAGAAACTTAAACGGATGCTCCATCGTATGATGCAACATCCGTTTAGAGCCACTTCCCGGACTCGAACCGGGGACCTACGCATTACGAATGCGTTGCTCTACCAACTGAGCCAAAGTGGCGGCAGATTTACGATTTGACGTTTTACGATGTACGAATTTGTCAAAAGCGGGTGCAAAGGTACTACATTTTTTTGAAATATGCAAATTTTTTTGCAAATATTTTGCATTTTTTTTGCATATGTGGTATATTTTTTGTAACTTTGCACCCAAAAACAGATAAAACTCATATCTTTTTGGAGCTGATGATAAAAAAAACAGCACTCATATGGATTCTTTTAGTGCTCGGTTTGTGTACACATGCACAGACGCATGTGCACGTATATAATGAACAGATACGCACGTTACGCGTGGAGCGTGTGTTCCTTGCGCTGACGAACGGAATAGTAGATGGAACAGACGAAAGCAACACGCTGCATATATCGTTCGACGAGATGAGCCACGATGTGAAGATGTACACATACCGGGTGCAAATGATGGAATGGTCCACATCGCCTCAGGAAGGCATGCTGAAACCCAACGAAAGTCTGACGTCCGGCGAGTATCTGAGAGGTTTCACTACCAGAGACATAACCGATTACGAGCATTCATTCAATACCAGCCGCGAATATACGCATTACTGGTTTGATTTTCCGAATGAAGACATGCAGCTCACCAAGAGCGGCAATTACCGTTTGACGATCTATGAAGACGGCAATCCCGATAACAAAGTGGCGGACGTGGATTTTTGTGTGGTAGAGCCGCTGGTGAAGATGGCGACCAAAGTGCGCGCCAACACGGATATAGAGTTCAACGGGCGGTATCAGCAGGTGGATATAGAATTGGGGTTGCAGGAGTTTACAAGCCGCTATCAGCCGTCTGAGTTCCGGCTGTTGGTGACGCAAAATAACCGTTTGGACAATTGTGTGACGCTGACACAGCCGACTTATATTGAGCCGAACAGGTTGCGGTACATCAACAACAAAGCACTCATTTTTGAAGGCGGAAACGAGTATCACCATTTTGATGCATTCTCGCGTTTCTACGCCGGAACAGGAATCGACCGCGTGTTCCACGAGATGGGCGATTACCATGCTCCGCTTTTTGCGGACGAACTGACGACGGGCATTTATATCCATCGATTTGATGCCAACGGCCGCTATCTGGTGAATGCCGAGCGCACGAATGACCCGGACACAGAGGCGGAGTACATGTGGATCTATTGGACATTGCCGGCAGAGAAGCCTTGGTTTGACGGCGCGCTGTATGTGGGCGGCGAACTATTCCATAACGAGTTGGGACTTCGCAACCGAATGCAATATGACAACGAGACCAAATGTTATTGGCTGACAGCTCTGGTGAAGCAGGGCGGGTATGACTACCAGTACTGGTTTGTGCCCAAGAACGGCGCTACTACTATGCAGCGTGTGGACGGCAGTTACTGGCAGACAGAAAACGAATACGCTGTTTATGTGTATTGGCGTCCTTTTGGTGAGCGTTATGACCGTCTGGTCGGCATTCAGGTCATCAAATCCAATTAATAACTGAACTTTCCCACGTGGTCTTTGTTTTTATTTTCAGTCCAACACCCCAAAAGTAAAACAGAATACTATAAATTAAATGTAGGCATAAAAGCACTTAATGCCGTATGGTATTTGTATTACGGTAGTTCTGAGCCAGGTCATATTGTAGCCTTCAAATATTTTTAGATAATAACTGTAGATTGTTCTTTTGACAGGATAGTTTTTTCTTAGTAATAGTCATAACAAAACCACCTATTGCAGTTGGACAATAGGTGGTTTTGTTATGAAATAGGGTACTCTTACTTCGCCAAGCGAGCTTTGATAGCTTTGCTTTCTTCTTCGTAACCCGGTTTGTCGAGGAGGGCGAACATGTTCTTCTTGTATGCCTCAACGCCCGGCTGGTTGAACGGATTGACATCCAGCACATAACCGGAAATACCGCAACCGCGCTCGAAGAAATAGATGAACTGACCGATGTTGTACTCGTCAATCTTCTCAAACGAGATATGGATATTGGGCACACCGCCGTCCACGTGAGCAAGTTGTGTACCGAGTTCCGCCATCTTATTAACCTCATCTACGCGCTTGCCGGCGAGGAAATTGAGTCCGTCGAGGTTCTCTTCGTCGGTCGGAACAAGCACGGTCTTGTTGGCTTTCTCAATGGAGATCACGGTCTCGAAAATCGTACGCTCGCCGTCTTGGATCCATTGACCCATGGAGTGCAGGTCGGTTGTGAAGTCCACAGAAGCCGGGAAAATAGCTTTGTGATCCTTACCCTCGGACTCGCCGTATAGTTGTTTCCACCACTCGCTGAAATAGTGCAGTTTCGGGTTGAAGTTCACGAGAATCTCGATTTTCTTACCGCTCTGATAGAGCGCGTTACGGATAGCTGCATACCGGCAAGCCGGGTTCTCAGCGTACGGCACTTTGACGTCCGTTGCTTTCTCCATATCCTGTGCACCCTTAACCAGCGCTTTGATGTCGCCACCTGCAACAGCAATCGGCAGCAAGCCCACCGGAGTCAGCACAGAGAAACGTCCTCCGACATTGTCCGGGATAACAAAAGTCTTGTAACCCTCTTTGGTAGCAAGCGAACGCAGCGCACCTTTTGCACGGTCGGTAACCGCTACAATACGATGTTTCGCCTCCTCTTTGCCGACTTGTTTCTCGAGCATGGTCTTCAAGAGACGGAAAGCCAGCGCGGTCTCGGTTGTCGTACCGGATTTGGAGATATTGATGATACCGAACTGCTTGTCAGCCAGGAATTCCATGAGTTCCGCCAGATAATCCTCACCGATGTTATTGCCGGCATAAACGACATAGGGGTTCTTGCGATCCTTGGCTACAAAAGCATCAAAAGCCGAGCTAAGTGCCTCATTCACAGCACGTGCACCGAGATATGAACCGCCGATTCCGGCTACGATCACTACTTCGCAACGTTTGCGCAACTCGTCAGCCGAAGCTTGTACTTCTGCGAGGAACTCATCCGTGATAGAGGAGGGCAGATGAACCCATCCGATGTAATCGTTTCCTGCTCCCTGACCGTTCTCCAGAAGGAGATTAGCGGCTTCGGTTTGCGACTCTAATTTCTTCAAAGCCTCTGCTTCTACAAAGCAAGCGGCATTTTTAAGACATAATTCCATAATATTATTGTAATTTAGAAGTTAAAGACTTGATAATTGGTTTGGCTTTTTGGCGGTTGTAAAGAATCTCGTACATCGCATCAACAATCGGAAGCGCTACTTTCATCCGCTGGTTCGCCTCATAAATGGCTTTGGTGCCATAATAGCCTTCGGCTACCATCTCCATCTCCATTTGCGCCGCTTTGACCGAATAGCCGAGTCCGAGCATCTGTCCGAACTGCCTGTTACGGCTGAACTGCGAATAACCGGTTACGAGCACATCGCCCAAATAACCGCTCATAGTGATGTCGCGCGGCACGTTGTTCATCGCGGTCGCAAAACGCTGGATCTCCTGAATAGCGTTACTCAGCAGTACGGCTTGGAAGTTATCGCCGTAATGAAGTGCCTGACACATTCCTGCCGCGATGGCGTAGATGTTTTTCATCACCGAACTGTATTCCAAGCCGATGACATCGGAGGAAACAGCTGTTTGCACGTACGGCGTCTGGAACAATTTCGCCCACACCTCCGCGTTAGGCCGGTTCTCGCAACCGATGGTGAGGTAACTGAGGCGCTCCAACGCTATCTCCTCCGCGTGACACGGACCGGCGATGACGCCTAACTGGTCAAACGGAATGCGGAAACGGTTGTGCAGATAATCGGTGATGATCACGTTTTCATCGGGAATCATACCCTTCACAGCGGAGATAACCACTTTATGGGTCATGTCACGGCGGATTTTCGTCAATGTCTGCTTGACATATGGCGATGGAATCGCGAGAATCAGCACATCTGATTGCGCTACCGTTTGGTTGATATCCGACGAGAAATGAATCCGTCCGACGTCGAAACTGGCGGCTCCAAGATAGGTCGGGTTCTTGCCGGTTGCGATGAACTCATCGATCACCTCTTGCCGGCGGATGAACCAGTTGATCTCGCCTTGGTTCTGCATGACGATTTTTGCCAACGCCGTCGCCCATGACCCGGAACCGAGAATTGCTACTTTTCTATACATAATTATCAATTATCAATTGTCAATTATCCATTGACTTCCGGTTTCATAGTGGGGAAGAGTAGTACCTCTTGGATTGTCGGCTGTCCGGTCATGAGGATTGCCAGACGGTCGATACCGATACCGATACCGGATGTCGGCGGCATACCATATTCCAGCGCGCGCATAAAGTCGTGGTCGATCACCATCGCCTCGTCGTCGCCCTTGTCTGCCAGTTTCATCTGCTCCACGAAACGGTTGTATTGGTCGATCGGGTCATTGAGCTCGCTGTATGCGTTTGCCAGCTCTTTGCCGTTCACCATCAGCTCAAAACGCTCGGTCAGACCGGGTTTCGAACGGTGCATCTTCGTCAGCGGAGACATCTCAACAGGGTAGTCGATGATGAACGTCGGCTGAATGAAAGTGCCCTCGCAGGTCTCGCCGAAAATCTCATCAATCAGCTTGCCTTTGCCCATGTGCTCGGTATCTTCCACACCGAGTTTCTTTGCCTCCACGCGGATCTCGTCCTCGCTCATCGAAGCCAAATCCAAACCTGTCTTTTCCTTGATAGCATCGAGGATCGGCAATCTTCTGTAAGGAGCCTTGAAATCGATCTCGTTTTCGCCCACTTTCACTTTCGTCGTACCGTTTACGGCAATCGCGATCTTCTCCAACAGCTGCTCCGTGAAGCCCATCATCCAGTTGTAATCCTTGTATTGCACATACAATTCCATGCAGGTAAACTCCGGGTTGTGGCTGCGGTCCATACCCTCGTTGCGGAAGTTACGGCCGATCTCATACACGCCCTCAAAACCGCCGACAATCAGTCGTTTCAGATAAAGTTCGGTGGCGATACGCAGGTACATATCTACGTCGAGCGAGTTATGGTGTGTGATGAACGGACGCGCACTTGCGCCGCCGGCAATCTGTTGCAAAATCGGGGTCTCTACCTCAGTATATCCTGCCTCGTCAAACACCTGACGCATTGTGCGGAGAATAGTGGCGCGTTTGAGGAATGTGTCCTTAACACCCTCATTTACAACCAAATCCACATATCGCTGACGGTAACGTTGCTCCGGATCATTGAATCCGTCATAAGCCACACCGTCTTTGTATTTCACAATCGGCAGCGGTTTCAGGCTCTTTGCCAAAACGGTCAGTTTCTTTGCATGAACGCTGATTTCGCCCATTTGTGTGCGGAAAACGAATCCCTCAATGCCGATGAAATCGCCGATATCGAGCAGTTTCTTGAATACCACATTGTACATCTGCTGCTCTACGGTCGTCGGCTGCTCGCCTTCGGCGACAGGCGCTTGTATATCGTCTCTCGACACATACACCTGAATACGGCCTTTTGAGTCTTGAATCTCAATGAAAGAAGCCTTGCCCATGATGCGTTTGGACATCAGACGACCTGCAATACGCACCGTGTCTCCTGTGTGCCAGGATCTGCATGGCTGTTCGCCTCGGTCGTTGACCGCGCCTTCATCTACAAACCCGGCTTTGATCTCGGTTGAATAACCGGTTACTTCATACTCGGCGGCAGGATAGGGGTCTATGCCCATGTCACGCATCGTCTGCAAACTCTGTCGCCGTACTAATTCTTGTTCGCTTAAATTTTCCATATATCGTTTATTTTATTCCCTATTTGACCTAATTTACAATTTGGGTGCAAAGTTACAATAATTTTTTCATATATGCAAATATTTTTATAAAAAATGTTCGCGCGCTTGCGTATATCAATTTTTTTTTGTAATTTTGCACCCGAATTATAATTTGCCTAAAAAGGTGAAAATTGATAAATTAACTCTAAATTGTTTTATGGATAAACAAACGCAAGCTTATGTGGACGCTTTCATGGCGGACCTTATTAAGAAGAACCCCGGTGAGAATGAGTTTCACCAAGCTGTCAAAGAAGTAGTGGAATCGGTTGCACCGATGATTATGGCATACCCGTATCTGCGCGAGCAGAAAGTGATGGAACGCATCGTCGAACCAGAACGTGTGATCATGTTCCGTGTGCCTTGGATGGATGATCAGGGCGAAGTGCAGATCAACCGCGGTTTCCGCGTGCAGATGAACTCTGCCATCGGTCCGTACAAAGGCGGTATCCGTTTCCATGCGTCTGTTAATCTCTCTATTATGAAGTTCTTAGCGTTCGAGCAGACCTTCAAAAACGCACTCACAACGCTCCCGATGGGCGGCGCCAAGGGCGGATCGGACTTCTCGCCGCGCGGCAAATCGGACGCCGAAGTGATGCGGTTCTGTCAATCTTTCATGACCGAACTCCAGCGTCACATCGGAGCGGACACGGATGTGCCTGCCGGTGACATCGGCGTCGGAGGACGCGAAATCGGCTATATGTTCGGCCAGTACAAGCGTCTCCGCGATGAGTTCACAGGCACGCTCACCGGTAAAGGTCAGATGTGGGGCGGTTCGCTCATGCGTCCTGAAGCTACCGGTTACGGAGCTTGCTATTTCGCAGAGGCCATGTTGGCTACCCGCGGATTGTCCTTCGAAGGCAAAAAAGTCTGCATCTCCGGAGCAGGAAACGTAGCGCAGTTTGCCGCACAAAAAGCAACCCGTCTCGGCGCGAAAGTGCTCACTATGTCCGATTCCAACGGATTTATTTACGACGAAGAAGGACTCAACGAAGAGAAACTCGCGTATATCTTTGAACTCAAAAACGTCCGTCGCGGACGCATCAAAGAGTACGTCACCAAATACCCGCAGGCTAAATATTTCGAGAACGAGCGTCCTTGGTCTATCCCCTGTGACATCGCGATGCCGTGTGCTACCCAGAACGAGATCGAGAAAGCCGATGCTGAGAAACTGATGGCGAACGGCTGTTTCTGCGTCTGCGAGGGTGCGAATATGCCTTCCACGCCGGAAGCTATCGCTATCTTCCAGGCCGCTAAGATCCTCTACAGCCCGGGCAAAGCATCCAATGCCGGCGGCGTAGCTACATCCGGCCTTGAAATGACACAGAACTCAATGCGTCTCAAATGGACTGCTGAAGAAGTGGACCAGCGTCTCCGCACGATTATGGCTGACATCCACGCGGCGTGTCTCAAATACGGAACCGAAGAGGACGGATACATCAACTACGTCAAAGGTGCTAACATCGCCGGCTTCATGAAGGTAGCCAACGCGATGGTCGAGCAAGGTTTAGTATAAACTGCGTTTGTTCGTACATATATAGCCAAATCAGACTGGCGAGACACTAACGAGAGAGAATCGGGTCGGGAGTAATACGGGACTAATACGGGAGTAATGCTTGTTCAAAACGTTCTAATATGCAGGTCAATAACTACACATCCTTAATGGAGAAGCGCGTCAAACGAATACTCCTTGTGTGCAACAACTACGATAGTTTTGCACTCGAGGAGGACGGCCGTATTGACGTGCAGATTGCGCAGGAATATGCCGAGCTGAACCTCTCTAATCCGCCGTCTATCACGCGTGCAGAAACGACCAGAGAAGCGCTTTCCATCATTGAGGAGCGCAAAGCGGCTAATAAACTGCCGTTTGACCTCATCCTCACCATGTACAGCGTCGGCGAACTCGATGTGTTTGATTTTGCCAAAGAGGCGAAAAACACAATGCCCGGATGTCCGATTGTCCTGCTCTCGTCGTTCAGCAAGGAGATTTATAACCGCATCGAGAAGCACGACCGTTCGGATATAGATTATTTCTTCAATTGGAATAACTCTACGGATCTCATCATCGCTATCATCAAACTGATAGAGGACCGCCTGAATGCGGAGCATGATATCCTCGAAGAAGGTGTTCGCGCAATTCTCCTGGTGGAAGATTCCGTGCGTTATTACTCTACGTACCTGCCGCTTCTCTACAAACTGGTTCTTCACCAAAATGCCATAGCTATCCGCGATGCGCTCAACGAGAAACAGCAGTTGCTCCGTAAGCGTGCGCGACCGAAAGTGCTCATGGCTACCTGCTACGACGAGGCGGTGGAACTATACAACCGTTTCGGCTCGAACATGATCGGCGTCATCTCCGATGTGGGATTTGTGATCCATAAAGGCGAACCTTCCTCGATGGAAAAATTGGACGCCGGAGTTGATTTATGCCGGTTAATCCGGGAAAACAACCCCACAATGCCGTTCCTCATGCAATCTTCGCAGGAGTCTATGCGCTCTACGGCGCGCAAACTGAATGTCGGCTTTGTGGTCAAGAAATCCAAAACCCTCTCGCAAGACGTGAGCGATTACATTGAGCAGGAGTTCGGTTTCGGTGATTTCATCGCACGTGATCCGAGGACCGGCAAAGAGATTGCCCGTGCTTCCGATCTCGAAGGCTTCGAACGCATCATTTCCTCGATTTCATCGGCTGCTTTCAGACGCCTGAGCGATAATAACTACCTTTCCAAATGGCTTTTTGCACGAGGTCTGTTCTCGGTCGGAAGACCCGTGAGCGCACTCAAGATACAGGACGAAACGGACATCGAAAATATCCGTCAGACAAACATCCGTCTCATACACGACTACCGCATCAACCAGGCACTCGGCGTAGTAGCCAAATACGCGCCGGAAACGTATAACAATACGATCTGGTTCTCGCGTTGCGGGAATGGAGCCATGGGCGGAAAGGGTAGAGGACTTGCTTTCCTCAACCATATGTTGCAGAAACATGACCTCTACGATCATTGGCAGGACCTGCGTGTCTTAGTGCCGCGCACGATGGTTATTACCACCGATTATTTCGACCAATTCATCCATGACAATGGATTGCAATACGTCATCAATTCGGACTTGACCGACGAAGAACTGCTCTCGGAATTTGTGGCGGCAATGTTACCGATGGAGTTGCGCGATGCCTTGCGCCATTTCATCCGTGTCACCAACAGACCGTTAGCTATACGTTCGTCCTCCAAACTGGAAGATTCATATTATCAGCCCTTTGCCGGAGTCTATAGCACGTACATGATCCCGCACACGGAGAATGAAGACCAGCAACTCAGAATGCTCTCCAAGGCTATCAAATCGGTTTATGCTTCGGTCTATTTTGCGGCTTCACGTGGTTACATCATCTCCACAGGCAATGTGCCTTCCGAAGAAAAAATGGCAATCGTCCTGCAGGAAGTATGCGGTGAAACCGAAGGAAATTACTATTTCCCGGTTATCTCCGGCGTTGCACGAAGCATCAATTTCTACCCCGTGGGAAAAGAGAAACCCGAAGATGGCATCGTCAAAATCGCTTACGGACTTGGTAAAGCCGTGGTGGATGGCGAACAAGTGCTCCGTTTCTCGCCCAAATACCCGAAGAACGTCATGCAGACTTCTACGGTCGATCTGGCTATGCGGGAGACACAGCAATCCATGTTAGCTCTCTCCCTCAGCCCTGAGAAATTCAAGACTTCCATTGACGATGCCGTCAATTTGGAACGCATTCCGATTCATGAGTGCGGGCAGTTTGAATCCCTCAAACTCATCGCTTCCACGTACGATCGCGAGAACATGCGCATCGTCGATTCCTGTTATCCCGATGGACCGCGTATTGTCACCTTTGCCCCGCAACTGAAGTTCAATACGTTCCCCTTGGCGGATATTATCCAACACCTATTAGACATCGCGCGCGAGGAGATTAAAACACCCTTGGAGATAGAGTTCGCCGTGAACTTGGAGCACGAACCGCAAATCTTCCATGTCTTGCAAATTCGTCCCATTTCAGCGGACAGTTTGACCGCAAAGGTAGAATGGGAAAAAGTCGATGAAAACGGAGCTTTCTTGCGTTCCGGCAATGCACTTGGCGTCGGTAAAACGGAAGATGTAACCGACATTATCTATCTCCGCAAAGAAGCCTTCAACGTCCTTCGAACACAGGAAATGGCGGCTACCTTGCGTGAATGGAACAACAAAATGCGTCAGGAAGGACGCCAATACCTCTTGATCGGTTACGGTCGTTGGGGATCACAGATTCCGACACTCGGTGTGCCGGTCCAATGGGGAGACATCAGCGAAGCAAAAGCTATCGCCGAATGCTCCTTGCCCGATTTCCGCATCGAACCATCACAAGGTTCGCATTTCTTCCAGAACATGACCTCTTTCAACGTCGGTTACATAAACGTGGATCCCTGGGCGCGTCCTCTGACCGACGAATATAATCAAACCATCCTTGATGCCCTGCCAGCAATCGAAGAAACAGAACTGATCCGCCATGTTCGCCTTTCCAAACCCTTGGAAATGTACATCGACGGCTTTGCTAATAAAGCACTCATCAAATGCTAAAACAAGAACCATATATGACAAACACCTCAAAAAAGAAAATCGCACTCATTGCCGGAGCGGGACCTGCTGGTCTGACGGCGGCGTATGAATTACTCAAACAAGCGGATGTCATGCCAATTGTATGTGAGAAAACAGATGCCATCGGTGGCATCTCTCAAACGGTGCAATATCATGGCAACCGAATGGATATAGGAGGACATCGTTTCTTCTCCAAGAGCGACCGGGTAATGAACTGGTGGCAGGAGGTGATGCCGCTTCAAGCCAAACCGTCGAAAGATGACATCTTGCTCAACGAGACGGAGAAAGCTTTTGCTCCCCAAGGACCCGATCCCGAAAAAGAAGACCGTACGATGTTGCTCCGCAGAAGAGTAAGCCGTATTTTCTTCCTCCGCAAGTTCTTCGATTACCCTATCTCGATGAAGAAAGAGACCTTCCTCAACATGGGATTTGTGCGAATGATGCGTGCCGGATTTGGCTATTTATGGGCGTGTGTGCGTAAACTGCCGGAGACTTCGCTGGAGAATTTCTATATCAATCGCTTCGGAAGACCTCTGTATGAGATGTTCTTCGAGGATTATACCACCAAAGTGTGGGGCGTTCACCCTTCTAAATTGGGCGCAGATTGGGGTAGCCAGCGCGTCAAAGGGCTCTCTATTCTGGCGGTCCTCAAAGATATGTGGCGCAAGAATTTCGGCAAACAAGACAGCAAAGAGGTCGAGACTTCGCTTATTGAGCAGTTCATCTATCCCAAATACGGACCCGGACAGTTGTGGGAGATCGTAGCGAAAGAGGTAGAGCAAATGGGCGGACAAGTGTTGATGCAAACAGCCGTTAGCGGAGTGAATATAAAAGACGGCAAAGTGGTCAGCGTAACTGTCACTAAATCAGATGGTACAACCGGAGAGATTGCTTGCGATTATTTTCTCTCAACGATGCCGATTAAAGATTTGATCCCGGCGCTTAAAGGCATTGAAGTACCGGCTAACGTGTCTAAAATTGCCGCCGAATTGCCTTATCGCGATTTCATTACCGTGGGTCTGCTCGTCAATAAGATGAAGATCAAGAACGAGACCAAACTCCGTACATATGCAGAACGAGTGCCCGATACATGGATCTATATCCAGGAGCGCGATGTCAAAATCGGTCGTTTGCAGGTCTTCAATAATTGGTCTCCCTATCTCGTCAAGGACTACGAGAACACGATGTGGATCGGTTTGGAGTATTTCTGCACGGAAGGTGACGAACTATGGAATATGCCGTCCGATGAGTTTATCAAGATGGCGAAAAGCGAATTGGCTAAGATTGACATCATTGACGAAGACGCGGTGCTCGATGCGTGCCATGTAAAGATTCAGAAAGCGTACCCGGCTTATTTCGGCAGTTATTATCACTTGGACGAGGTTAAAACCTTCCTCAACACGGTTCCAAACCTCTTCTGTTTGGGACGTAACGGACAACACCGCTATAATAACATGGATCACTCGATGATGACCGCTTTTGAAACCGTGGACCTTATCCAACGCGGTGCAATCAACGATAAATCAACGATTTGGAATGTAAATACGGAGACCGAATATCATGAAAGCAAATAAGATGATTATTGCCGTTTGTTGCGGCGTATTGGCACTTATCTGGGGTATATTGGCGGCAAAGACCTTTAACCCCAAACCGGATTTGAACGGAGATAATATCAATTATTACATCTATGCCACGTCTCTGGCAACAGGTCATGGCTATAGCGACTTATCTACTCCGGATGTCAAACCGACTACGAATTTCCCTCCGGGCTATCCTTTGTTGATGACGCCTTTGAGAATAATCACGGATAGCATCAAAGCGCAAAAATGGCTCAATGAGATTTTTGTACTCGCCGGTATAATACTCATTTTCTTTACATTACTGCAACTCGGCTTCCGCTGGGACGTCAGTTTCGTTGCTTCCGCCGCGGGATTATTTGCTCCGCGCTTATGGCATTTCTCCACGATGATGATGAGCGAAGCGTCGTTCTTCCTGACCTCGGCTTTCGTCTTTTACGCGCTCGCGCGTTATTTTGATAAGGAGCAGGAAAACTCCCCGTGGTATGCGGACCTCAAACAGCCGTGGTTATGGGCAATGATTGCGGTCTTGGTACTCAATTATCATATTCGTACGCAAGGCTTGGCGTTAGTGGCAGGTGTGGGATTGCTGCTCCTCTTCAAAACCCGTTGGACAGCACTCGGAATGACCGTGGTGGGCTTTATTACAGGATGTCTGCCGTACATGTTGCGAAATCGGCTCTTGGGCTTGAATGGTAATCGGTATATGGATACAATCATGCTCAAAAATCCTTTCCAACCTGATGCCGGTTCGTTGACGCTTGTAGAAGTAATCGAGCGCTTCTTCCAAACCCTCAAAATGCTGATCTTCAATGCAATACCAAATACGATCTTCCCGTATCTGAACGTGAATTGTGATCAGCCGGAGTTCGGCTTCCGGATTTATGTTATCGGAGCTTTAGTCTTAGCGGCTATCCTAATCGGTTACTGGTCTATGGGCTCGCTTAGATGGGGACTAATCGGCTACTTGGCGGCTACCTTAGGACTGATTTCAATCTTCTCAACACCCAGCGGAAACCGATATATTACATCCGTTCTGCCTTTGTTCTATGCCGGACTGATATGCGGTATTTGGCAGATTGCCGAGTGGATTTTAGCAAAACATACCAAATGGCTGTTCACCGGCTGTGCGCTCATCCTTTGCTTGCTCTTTATTCCAGCAAAAGCAGGAATACAGGAAGAAATAACTATTTCCAAACAAAAATATCCCCTGCCTTATACTCAGTTCTTCTCCATGAGTAAGCAACTCAAAAAGAAAGTGCCGGCAGGAACGGTTGTTTGTAGCCGCAAACCGCAACTTTTCTGGTTGGAGAGCGGCTTGCCGGGTGTGAACTATAAATATACGAAAGACGCACGGGAACTGATTGCCGGGCTTGTGCAGAATAGGGTGGATTATGTTGTGCTGGACGCGCTGGGATACGGCTCTACGCCGATGTACCTCTATCCCGCTATACAACAGTTCCCGCATCTCTTCCCCCAAGTGGTCATGTATTATGAAAACACGCACATGTATCTCTTGTATTTTGATAGAGAGCGTGCGGCAACGGAATTGGAATTATGATTAAGAAATGGATCCATACACTCTTTGTTGCGCCCACATCTAACTGGATGCTTCAACTCTTCCGTTACGGATTTGTAGGCGGAGCGGCTTTTGTGGTCGATTATGGCACGCTGTTCGCGTTGACCCATTATGCCGGCGTACCGTACTTGTGGTCCGCGGCTGTCGCGTTTATTCTGGGATTGGTGACAAACTACCTCATCAGTATCAGTTGGGTTTTTCAGCACAACGGTAAGATGCGCGTATGGCAGGAGTTCCTCTTTTTTGCCGTTATTGGTATTATCGGATTACTCCTCAACGAACTGATCATGTATGTGGGAACAGACCTCTGTCATCTCCATTACATGGTCTCCAAACTGGTATCTACGGCAATTGTGTTCTTTTGGAATTTCTTTGCCCGTAAGTTCCTCATCTTCTCGAAATCATAATATAATTTATAAGTAATAATTTTTAATATTTAATTGCTATGCAATTAGTCCTGCAAATCATTACGCTCATCGGTTCCGTAGCGATGCTCATGTACGGAATGAAGGTGATGAGTGAAGGCCTGCAAAAGATGGCAGGTAGTAAGTTGAGTAACGTGCTGGGCACGATGACTACAAATCGTGTTTCCGGTGTATTAACAGGTGCTTTCATTACTGCCGCTATTCAATCATCTACGGCTACTACGGTCATGACCGTGAGTTTCGTTTCGGCGGGTATTCTTTCCTTGGCGCAAGCGATCTCGGTTATTATGGGTGCGAACATCGGAACAACGTTCACGGCCTGGATCATGGTATTGGGCGGCGGTTCGTTCGATCTTCGTCTGGTGGTGTATGCTACTATCGTCTTGGCGGTCGCTTTGATCTACACCAAGAAGAACGCGAACCTCGGTGATTTCCTCATCGGTCTCTCGCTGATGCTTCTTGGTCTTACTACCTTGAAGATCAATGCAACCGAGATGCACCTTGACCAAATGACCCCGGTGCGCAACTTCTTCATCGCTACCTCTTCTTGGGGCTATGGCAGTTATTTCCTTTACTTGCTCGTCGGTGGTATTCTGACCTTCGCGGTACAATCGTCCGCGGCGATTATGGCTATCACTATGACCCTTTGTTCAACCCACGTCTTACCGATCGATATGGGTATCTCGCTCGTCTTGGGTGAGAACATCGGTACGACCATCACCTCGAATATCGTAGCCCTCTCGGCGTCGGTACAAGCACGCCGTGCAGCTATGGCGCACTTGGTTTTCAACCTCTTCGGCGTTGTTTGGGTGCTCTGCATCTTCCGTTGGTTCGTGGGAGGCGTGTGTGAACTCTGGGGCGTGGAATTCGAACCGGGCATTCCTTCCGAGGTCTCGCCGGATAAACTGAACGCTGTGCTGGCTACTTTCCACACTTCCTTCAACGTGACGAATACCCTGATTCTCATTTGGTTCGTTCCGCTCTTGGAGAAACTGGTAACGCTTATTATTCCTTCCAAACCCGAGCAGAAAGACACGGACAGCCAGTTGCGTTTCATCTCCGGCGGTCTTATGTCCACATCTGAGCTTTCTATCTTACAGGCTTGGAAAGAGGTGCACGTCTTTGCTATCCGTACGCAGCGAATGGTGGGTATGATCCACGATCTCTATCACGAAGAAGATGATACCCAGTTCACAAAGATCTTCTCGCGTGTGGAAAAATATGAAGGTATATGTGACCGAATGGAATACGAAATAGCCCAATACCTTAATCAGGTAGCCGATGGACGTCTGTCGGATCAATCCAAACACGAGGTGCACAAGATGCTCCGTATCGTCAGTGAGTTGGAGTCGGTCGGAGATGCCAACTTCAATCTCTCGCGCTACATCCGTCATAAGCACGATTCTCACATTCAATATACAGAGTATCAGGATAAGAATGTGGAAATGATGATGTACCTTCTCAACGGAGCAGAAGCAAAAATGGTTCAAGCCCTCGAGAAAGTGAATATCACCGAAGATGAGTTCATGGAAATGACCAATATGGAGAATGAAATCAATAACTTCCGCGATGAACTCAAAACCAAGAACATGCAGCATATTACCGACAAGGAGTACGACTACACCACCGGTGTTAACTACATGGATATTATCCTTGAGTTGGAGAAGATGGGCGACTACATCATCAATGTGGAAGAAGCCATCTACGAGCACAAGCACGACAAATAATTAATCAACCCAAAATAACCAAAAAATGAAAAATAACGTATTAGCAGGCGCATTGGTAGCGCTCGGACTGAGCCTCGCAGGCTTGTTCGTCTATTGCGGTATCAGCAAGTTCGCTGACAAAGACCGCGCAGTAACCGTAAAAGGACTGAGCACACGTGAAGTGGAAGCCGATTATGCCGTCTGGCCGCTCTCGTTTGGCTGGAATGGTAATGATCTGCCATCCTTGTATCAAACGCTCGGAACGGTTTCCGATAAGGTCAAACAACATCTGCTTGCCCTTGGTTTTGAGGAAGCGGATTTGCGTCAGGGACCTATCTCGGTGGATAATAACTGGGAAAACTACTACGGAGACCGCCGTCCGGAGTATAAATACACGCTCCGTACATCCATCATCGTTTCTACCGACAAGGTCAAACTCGTCATTGCCAGTCAAGGCAAAGAGGCGGATCTACTCAAGCAGGGAATTATCGTCAATTCCAATAAGTGGGATCTCGATTATCAGTACAATGGTCTGCCGGAACTCAAACCTGCTATGATTGAAGAGGCTACCCGTAACGCACGTGCAGTAGCGCAGAAGTTCGCAGATGATGCACAATGCTCACTCGGTTCTATCCGTCGTGCCAGCCAAGGCCAGTTCTCCGTGGAGAACGATGAGTACCAGCCGTGGATCAAACACGTCCGCGTCGTTACCACCGTTGACTACTATCTCGACTAATTAGAACCATCCTAACCTTCTGATCAACCGCAACACGCACGTCGGGATCAGCATGATAATAAAGCACAATACCTGCCAGAAGACGGTGGGTATTGTTGTTTTGCTTCGACCGTGGAAGAGTGCGCGAAGAGCACGCCGTGACAACATCTCCGGCGAAGCGATGATACCCAGACACTTACCGGCTTTTGTCACCCATTTAGGGATTGAGAATAACCCGGTATCTACTGCTCCGGGGCTCACATCCGTCACATATACCCCGTAAGGTTTCAGCTCGATATGAAGCGATTTGGTGAACGCGGCAAGGAAGGATTTCGTGCTGGCGTACGTCCCTAATCGTTGAGCCACAATGCGGCTCGTCACGGAGCAGATATTCATAATATAGCCTTTCCGCCGAGCGCGCATCTCTTGACCGAACAGATAGCAAAGCATCGCCGGAGTGTACATGTGCAGATTCATAATCAGCCCTGTAAAAGCCTCGCTGTCGTCTAAAATGTCCTTGTCGTGATAAACGCCGGCATTGTTCACCAACACTTCGATCTCTATTTCTTCGAGTTTCGTGTACTCGTATAGCTCGCGCGCAGATCCCTGCTGGCCCAAATCCATCACAAGAGCGATAACTTCAATGCTACCTTCTTTCGACTTTTTACCTTCTTCTTTCAGCTCTTCTATACGCTCATGTATAGCCTCTACGTTACTTACAATCAGCAAGTTATAGCCCCTTTGAGCCAAACCTTTCGCTATCGCCAGACCTATTCCCGACGATGCTCCTGTCACTAAAGCAAAATGTCCTTTCATTCAATTATCAATTGTCAATTATCAATTATCCACATTCTTCGCCCTCATAAACCCTGCCGGCTGTTCCGACTGATCTGCCTCCGATCCTTGTATCGCGAAATGTATCTGGTTCTTCCCGAACTTCTTGTTTATCCCGTCGATGGTCTGCATGAGCCGTTTCTTTTTCGCCTGATCTTCTACTTGATTTGGCGCAAACAGATCCAGTTGCACACTCTCATTGTGCTCCAATTGTCCCACAATCAAGCCAGCCTGTTTGTATTGGTAGTTCTCGCGGTAAAGCCTGTCTAAAAGAACGGTCACCGCCTCTATGATCACCATCGAATCATCGGTCGGGGTGTGCAGCTTGAGTGTGTCATCCGCATGGTATTGCGCCAGATCCATCCGATGCCGGTTCGTGGCGAGAAACAGCGTCACACTCTTGCATCGTGCTTTCTGTTCACGCAACTTGCGCGCCACGGATGAAGCATAATTGCTCAACTCCCGCAGTAAGACCGTCTTGCTGCTCGTCATGTGCGCAAAAGTACGGCTGTACATGATTGATTTCTGTTTCTCGTGCGACACAATAGTGATTGCAGGAATGCCGTTCAGCTCTTTCCACGTGCGCACGCCCGTTATACTGAAAAGGCGGTTCACCCATATCTCCGGCTTCTGGGCAAAATCAAGCGCGGTCTTCACGCCGGCTTGTTCCACTTTCTTGATACTCCGACGTCCGATGCCCCATATATCCCGTATCGCCACTTGTGCCAATGCTCTCTCGCGCTTGTCCGCCGGCATGATACAAATTCCCTTGTAAGCAGGGTAGTGTTTCGCAAAATAAGTTGCCGTTTTTGCTAATGTGTAACTCTCGCCAGCTCCACAACTGACCGGGATGTCGGTTGTGCGAAGTATTAGTTCTTTCAGCTCCGACAAATATTCGCGTAATAAAACAGGATCATCCTCCGGCATGAAACCGAAAAACTCATCCACGCTGTATTGGATGAAACCAAGTACCATTTCGGTCTTGCGGACCTCTTCCATAATATGGTTTGAGATCTCGTGATACAGATGATGGTGAACATCGATCACGGTCACTTTGTGCGCCTGAATGATCTTCGTCACTTGGAAAATCGGATTGCCGCGTTTCAAACCGACGTTCTTGGCTTCTTGATTGAGTGCAAGAATAATACCGCCGTTGTTGTCGTTGTTGTTAGCAACGACTACCGGCGTGCCGCGTAATTCGGGGCGTGAGACCAACTCACAACTCACGAAAAAATTATTGCAATCAATGTGAATATACATTCTTTTTTCAAAATCGGCTACAAAGATACGAAAATATTTGCATATATGCAATTTTTGTTGTAATTTTGCAGAAAATTTTAGGAAACTCTCATAAATCGTCAATAAATCGAACCTCGTAAATCGTTAAATCGTCAATTATATGAAACCTTCTTATTCCAAATGGCCCAGCATCGCACTTATCGCTGCCATTTATCTTTTTGCCGCACTAATAGGCGTTGCTGTCTATTTCGCTGTTGATTACCTTCTAATCATAGACTTTACCGCCACTAATCAGCCACTCTTAGGCTTGTTTGCCGCGGACGTAGTGGCAACTATTGTTGTCTGGGCTTTCGGGCTTTTGTATGAAAACGTTTCCGTTTATGACCCGTACTGGTCTGTTTTTCCGCCGGTTACGTACCTGCTTTGGGCATTTCACACGGGTGTATGGTCCTTGCCGGTAATTCTGCTCCTCGTCGCTTCATGGTATTGGGGCTGGCGTCTTACGCGCAACTGGGCAATCACTTTCAAAGGCATCGCCCATGAGGATTGGCGCTATACCAAGTACCGCTCTTTGCATCCCGTGCTTTTCCATCTCATCAATTTCTTCGGTCTCAACATGGTTCCAACGCTTGTCGTCTTTGCCGCCATGCTTCCCGGCTTGAAACTGTATGAATTGTCAATTGTCGATTACCAATTGTCAATTATCAATTATTGCCTTTTATCAATCGGTTTCCTCGTCTGCCTTGCTTCTGCTACTATTCAGCTCATTGCCGACAAGCAGAGCCATGATTTCCGAGCCGCTCATCCGGGCGAAGTATGTAATGTGGGTCTCTGGAAGCACGGCCGTCATCCGAACTATTTCGGTGAGATCCAGTTCTGGTGGGGTATATGGATCATGTATGCCGCATTTAACGGCTTCGATTGGTTTATCCTTGGTCCGGTTGCCATGACTGCCTTGTTCTTGGGCATTTCCATTCCTCTCATGGAGCATCGCCAACTCGCCAACAAACCCGCCTATGCCGAGTACCGCAAACAAACAAGAATACTGATTTAAAGAAAAATCCGCCCTCCTTGTCGGCATGATATGCAAGTTTTTTGAATAAATGTTGCAATTTATTTGCATATTTTAAATAATTGTTGTAACTTTGCAGAAAAATTTAAAGATTTATGAGGAATATCAAATATGTGGGCTGCGATGATGCAGGCTTAGATTTGTTTGAAAGCCAGTACGCTTTGCCGGAAGGCATGTGCTACAATAGTTATGTGGTGTTCGGAGAGAAGCAGGTGGCGGTAATGGATGCAGTAGATGCGCGTTGCGCGCACGAGTGGTTAAACAAGGTGTCCGAAGCTCTGGACGGACGCACACCTGATTATTTGGTGTGCCACCACATGGAGCCGGATCATAGTGGCGCGATGGCTTTGTTTCTGAACCAATACCCGCAAGCGCAAGTCTTGTGCTCGAAGCAAGCGGTGGTGTTGATGCAACAGTTCGGCATTGAAGCCAAGAACGTGCAAGTCGTGGCGGAAGGGCAGAGTATAGACCTCGGCGGCATGACGCTGCAATTCATAGCTGCTCCGATGATCCACTGGCCCGAAGTGATGATGACCTATTGCCCCGAAGAGCAAGTTCTCTTCTCCGCGGACGCGTTTGGTAAGTTCGGCGTCTATCATGCCGACGAGGACGATTGGTCGTGCGAGGCAAGGCGCTATTATTTTAACATCGTCGGCAAGTACGGCGTAGCGGTAACGAATTTGTTGAAGAAAATAGCGGACAAAGAGATTAAGTCCATTGCTCCGTTGCATGGCTACATGTTAGAGGGCGAGCAGAAAGACGAGGCATTGCGGTTATATAAGATTTGGAGTGCGTACGGTGTAGAGACCGAAGGCGTGCTCATCGCTTATGCCTCTATCCACGGCAACACGGCAAAAGCCGCGCAAAAGTTGGCAGAGATTCTAAAGACAAAAGGGGCAGGAAAAGTAGCTATTACCGACCTTAGCCGTGACGACATGGCAGAGGCAATCGAGGACGCGTTCCGTATGAATCGTTTGGTTCTGTGCTGTGCTACGTATGATGGAGACATCTTCCCGGCAATGCATATGTTTATTCATAAGCTCCGTCTCAAAGGTTACCAAAACCGTCGTGTTGCCCTTGTGGAGAACGGCTCTTGGGCGCCACAGGCTGTTCGTGTCATGAAAGAGATGCTTGCTCCTTGCAAGAACATCGAAATCGTCGAACCGACCCTTACCATCCGCGGTTCCCTCAAACCGGATCAAATCCCCGCCCTGGAATCCATTGCCGACGCCTTGTTAGCATAAGTGATCGCGAGTATTTGTGTCTTTTGCAATATTCCCGTTGAAACTCTCCCCCGACACCCTCTCGGCAGAACCACGGGGATGGTTAACGGATGACTAAGAATATATAAGAACAACTAACGCTCAATTTTTGAACATAGCGTTCGAAAAAATGATATGAGACAGTTGAGACTGTTGAGACAGATGTAATGTTCACAAATTAAGCAAATTAAACAAAAAGTGTCTCAAGAGTCTCAGAGTCAATTTTTTTTGCATGGCGATATTGTCGTTTTTGGCAATATCGCCAATATCGCCAAGATTGTCATGCAAATTTTTAAAGAACCGGCATGGCATACCGGGCAATGGACGACGAAAGAAGCAGACGCGGTGTTTCCTATCCGCCAAACTTGGCGGATGCAAAAGAGGAAACATTATTTATTAGAGAGACTAATTATTGATTGATGCGGTCGTAAGTGTTCATGCGTGTGGGGTCGATGTCGGTCAGCAATTCATAAACGGTTTTCTTCTCTTTGTCTGTTCCTTTCTTGAATATATCCACCAGCTCCTCTGCTTTGGCGTCCAGGAATGTGTTGATCACATACGTGGCAGGTCGTGCGCGGTATGCTTCTTTCAAGACCGGCATGCCTTCAGCAATACGTGCGCGGCCATTGGTTACATTGGCACTCATCTCATCCAAACCCAAACGGTGGTACTCGTAATAGAAATTGCGGTATTTCTTGAAAGCCTCGTCTAAGAGATTGTTTATCAGCGCATAGCGGTTTCGGTTGCTATCAAAAGCAACCCAACCTTTCTGCTCCGTTGGATCCATGCTGGCAGACTGACATGCCGTTACGATCTCCTCGCATACTTGGAAGAACGGCGTGCCTCCTAAACGCTGAAAACTATCCTGGTCATGTCCGATGATGAGGTAGCAGTAATACGCTAACATCGCTGTCAAGTTGGTGGTGAACTGGTTTTGCTGGTACTCAATACGGTCAAACTCCTGGTAGGTGAAGTTGAAGTTCTTGTCCACGAAATTCAGAAGCGGGCTGGAGTAAGTTGTGCCATACACCGGCCGGCGGCTTTGCAGCGTCATTTCGCACACATACATGTTTTCCTGCACGGCTTTGACGATGATCAGCATGCTGCACTCGATTTTCTCATGCTCGGCATACGTCATGTTCGTCCATCGGTTCTGGTTCATGTAGTCCTGAATAGACGATTTGAGCGTTTCGTACACCTGTTTGTTCGAACCCTCAATCTGGTCGGAATTGATGGTTACAGTGCAGTTGATCTCTTGGGCATTGACCTTGCTTGCCATCAAAGTCAACAGACAAAATAGGATGAATGGTATTCTTTTCACAATAATCAATTATTTGCTGATAGAAACAATGTTTCCTGTCTTCTCATTAAATACGATGGACGGCAATTCTTTGCCGGTAAATAAGTCTTTGGCTAACGGCACATCCACGCCCAATTGAGCAATCGCGATAGTTTGTTTTTTCAGGGTCTTACCGTTATAAACCACTTTCACTTCACCGCTTCCTGGCAGGTTATAAACAATCTGCGAAACAGCGGCTTTTTTCTTGTTCTTGGTGTCCTCTGTGCCGGCGGTATAACGCTGCGGGTAAAGAATGACATCCGCGCTAATCATCTCAGCGTCAATGTTCTCGGCATCTGTAAATCCGTTTTCGGAAGAGAAATACCATTTCTGATCTTTCGCTTGCGGATCGAAAATCACCAGCTTATGCTCGGTGCGTCTGCTCTTCTTTCCGGTAAAGAGCGCAATCAGCGCGTTTTCCTGCTTTTCCAACTCCTCGAACACAATTCTCATCGCCTCTCCGTCAGCCGGAGCGTGCTCCACTTCTCCGTTAATCAGGTACATACGCGTCTCGCGGATGTGAAAAATCTGCTGCGCTGCCGCTTGTGCCTGCGCACTCGGCGTAGCGGCCTTCAGCACTTCCTCCGGATACGGAGCTTTCTTGAAACGGTCGTTTTTGCCTGCGTTATGTCTGTTGTTCGGCTGCTGAGGAGGTGTGTTCGGCTTCTTCTCACGCGGCACAACATTATAGCCCACCAACAGACCTTTCTCATTGATATTCAGCAACATAGGCATCGCCGGATCATTCACCACTTTGTGCGGACGCGCGAAGTCTGCTTCTGCGCGAGTAGCAATACGCACATCTTTGAGTGTATAACTCGTTTTGTCCTCTGTCACCACATCGTTGATGCCGAGCAGCGATTTGGCATACTCCGCAAACACACCTTTTTCTTCTTTCTCAATGGTGTATGTAAAATCCAAAGAAACAGTCGTTTTAGGGCTGTAATACACCATAGCCGGTTCGCCTTTTTCTACAATCTGCGCGAAACCCGTGCATACCATCATTGCTCCCAAGAGCACTAAAAAGATCTTTTTCATATCGCTAATTTAAAAATATCAATTATTCCAAATTGACCATGCTGCTTTCGCTTGTCCGAAGAGCATCTCCATTCCGTTTCTGATGCGTGCTCCTTGCGCCTTGCCTTTTTGCAGGAAAAGCGTCTCTTCGGGGTTATACACGCAATCGAACAACAAATGTCGTGCCGAAATCCATTCGTACGGGATCGCGGGGTACGTGTTTTCCTCCGGCGTCATACCGAGTGGCGTACAATTGACGATGACCGTGTATTCGCTCATCAGCTCTTCGGTCAATTGGTCGTAACCCAACATGCCTTCTTTCGGCGTGCGGCTGACGAGAGTGGGGGAGAGCCCTAACTTGCGCAAGCCGTAGCAAACCGCCTTTGACGCGCCTCCGGTTCCGAGTACCAAGGCTTTGCGGTCATTCTCGCCCAACAAGGGCAGGATCGACTCCATGAAACCGATACAATCGGTGTTGTAACCGACCCGTTTATGAACCACATTGACTGCTCCCACAGCTTCTGCCGTTTCGTCCAAACGCTCCAGATACGGAATGATGGCTTGCTTGTACGGCATCGTGACATTCATGCCGTCCAAAGTGTCCAAAAGTTCTTCTATTTTCGGCTTTAAATGTTCCGCTTCCGTCGGGTACAACGAGTACTCCGCCTCTATTTTTTCTGTTGCAAATTTCTCGTTGAAATACTTCGCCGAGAAGGAGTGCAATAATGGAAATCCTATGATACCAAAGTGACGCATAATTTTCCTTTTTTTATCGTTGCTTTATGGGTCTTGGAGGTGAATGTTTTGCCTCCTTCTCCCCGTTGCAACGCATCGTAAATTTTATCTATTTCTGCGAAATTATATTCGCGAAGTTGCTCATAAAGACGCACAATTCCTTCTTCGCGTGACGACTTGCCCTCTATTATATCCACATACCCTTGCATATATTCCGCCGTTTGAGCCATATGCTCGATCTCCGCTTTGGAGTAGTTCTTGAGCTGCTCTCGGATCGCATTTCGGGTGATTGAAGTGTTCGAATTAGTGCTGTCTGTCACCCAATTGAGGTGCCTTTTGTCTTTCAAATAATGTTCAATATATCCTCTCGTTGTACAGAGCAGCGGACGCACAATCGGCACACTTTCCGGCACGATGGGGTTCGCGCTTACGGGTCGCATTCCGGCAAGTCCGCGGATGCCTGTTCCGCGTTTGAGATTGAGCAAAATGGTCTCCGCCTGATCGTTCTGATGATGCGCCACACATACCGCCTGACAGCCATGTTTGCGCGCTATTTCATCGAACCATCGATACCTTAACTCGCGTGCTGCCACTTCGATACTCACTTCATGCGTATGCGCGTATTCCAAGGTGTCGAAATCCGTGACCTCCAACTCCACGTTCATTTGCTTGCATAGATCCCGCACGAAAGCTTCGTCCCTGTCGCTCTCTTCGCCCCGCAGGTGAAAATTGCAATGTGCCGCGACGCACGTATATCCGGCTTGCAGGAGCACATCGAGCAGGCTCACGCTATCCGCTCCGCCACTCAATGCCACCAAGACAGGCTTGTCTTTAACCAACAATCCCCGCTGCCGAATATATGTCGATACTCTGCGTAACAAGGTTAAACCGTTAAATTGTTAAATTGTTAAACTGTTAAGCCGCGATAGCGAACGCGTTTTGGTTCGCAGGCTTCTTCGCCCAGACGCATCTTTTTGTTCTCCTCGTATTCCGAGTAACTGCCTTCGAACCAGAACACTTTTCCGTCGCCTTCATACGCGAGGATGTGCGTGCAGATACGGTTGAGGAACCAACGGTCGTGCGAGATTACTACCGCACATCCGGCGAAGTTCTCGAGGCCTTCCTCCAACGCACGGAGCGTGTTGACATCAATATCGTTGGTCGGCTCGTCGAGCAGGAGCACGTTGGCTTCTGATTTGAGTGTCAGGGCAAGGTGAAGACGGTTTCGCTCACCACCGGAGAGGACACCGCATTTCTTCTCTTGGTCTGCACCGGTGAAGTTGAAACGGCTCAGATAGGCACGTGCGTTTATCTCACGACCTGCCACGCGGATGAACTCCGTTCCGCCGCTGATGGTCTCAAAGACGGACTTATTCGGGTCTATATCTGCGTGTTGCTGATCAACGTAACCGATTTTCACGGTCTCGCCGACGGAGAACGTACCTTTGTCTGCTTTCTCGCTGCCGATGATCATACGGAAGAGGGTCGTCTTACCTGCTCCGTTCGGACCGATAACACCCACAATACCGTTGGGCGGCAACATGAAATTGAGGTCCTCGAAGAGCAACTTGTCGCCAAACGACTTCGCTACGCCTTCGGCGTTAATGACCTTGTTACCCAGACGCGGACCATTCGGAATGAAGATCTCGAGTTTCTCCTCGCGCTCTTTTTGCTCCTCGTTCAACATGCGGTCGTACGACTCCAAACGTGCTTTCTGCTTTGCGTGACGTGCTTTCGGCGCCATACGGATCCACTCCAGCTCGCGCTCCAAAGTCTTGCGACGCTTGGATGCCTGTTTCTCCTCCTGCGCCATGCGGTTTGTCTTCTGCTCAAGCCACGAAGAATAATTGCCTTTCCATGGAATACCTTCTCCGCGGTCCAGTTCAAGAATCCAACCTGCCACATTATCCAAGAAATAGCGGTCGTGCGTGATACAGATCACCGTTCCTGCATATTGCTGCAAGTGTTGCTCTAACCAATCGATGGACTCGGCATCCAAATGGTTCGTCGGCTCATCCAGAAGCAGCACATCCGGCTGTTGCAGCAACAGACGACAGAGCGCTACACGGCGGCGTTCACCTCCCGAAAGGGTAGTGACACTCGCATCATCGGGCGGACATCGCAGAGCGTCCATGGCGCGGTCAAGTTTCTGGTCGATGTTCCATGCGTCGGCTGCATCAAGCTTGTCCTGCAATTCGGCTTGTCGAGCCAAGAGTTTGTCAAAATCCGCGTCCGGCTCCGCAAAAGCCATATTGATCTCGTCGTACTCCTTCAACATGTCCATGATCGGCTGCACGCCTTCTTGAACGACCTCGCGCACGGTCTTGGACGGATCGAGCTTCGGGTCTTGCTCCAGATAGCCGACCGAGTAGCCGGGAGACCAAACAACCTCGCCTTGGTACTCTTTCTCGATACCGGCGATGATCTTCAGCAAGGTGGATTTACCTGCGCCGTTCAGACCGATGATACCGATCTTCGCGCCATAAAAGAAACTCAGGTAGATATTCTTCAATACCTGTTTTTGGGGACCAAAACTCTTACTCAGTCCCACCATCGAAAAAATAATCTTCTTATCGTCTGCCATAATGATATTTTTGTTTGAGGTTGTTTGAGCACTTCGTGCTTTGTTTGATGTTGTTAACAATTTCAAACCATTTCAAACTATTTCAAACCTTTCAAACTTAATTGTATTCTTCCTCGCGCGCGATCTATATCTATTACGCGCACGCGCACGTGTTGATGCAGTTTGACCACTTCCTGCGGGTTGGTTACACGCCGGTCTGCCATTTCGGAGATATGAATGAGTCCGTCTTTGTGTACTCCCAAATCCACGAATGCGCCAAAAGCACTAATATTTGTCACAATGCCCGGCAAAATCATACCTGCCTGCAGGTCGTCTATCGTGTGTACATGTTCGTCAAAATGAAACTCTTCCGTTTCGCCGCGAGGATCACGTCCGGGCTGCGCCAACTCTTTCAGAATATCGGTTAGAGTAGGGAGTCCCACTTCTGCGGTCACGTATTTATTCAAATCAATCTGATCACGCAGTTCTTTCTTGGCAATCAGATCCGAGACAGAGCATTTCTGATCTTTTGCCATCTTCTCCACGATTCCGTAACTCTCTGGGTGTACTGCGCTGTTATCCAGCGGATTAGCTCCTTTCAACCGCAAGAATCCGGCAGCCTGTTCAAAAGTCTTAGCGCCGAGTTTCGGTACTTTTAGCAACTCTTTTCGGCTTCCGAAAGCCCCATGTTCCGCACGGTAATCCACGATATTCTGCGCTAACATCGGTCCTAAACCGGATATGTATGTCAGCAGATGTTTGCTGGCGGTATTGACATCTACGCCCACATAATTGACCACGCTTTCCACGGTCTGCTGCAGGCTCTCGCGTAACTCGGTCTGATCCACGTCGTGTTGGTATTGTCCGACACCGATGGATTTGGGTTCAATCTTCACCAACTCCGCGAGCGGGTCAATCAACCGCCTTCCGATACTTACCGCTCCGCGCACGGTCACATCCTCATCTGGAAACTCATCCCGTGCGATCTTACTGGCGCTATACACCGAAGCTCCGGCTTCACTTACGACGAAGATCAGCGGTTTGGTTTCTGATGGCTGATGGCTGATTGCTTGACGCGCCATTTCCTCACATTCGCGGCTTGCTGTTCCGTTGCCGATAGCGATGGCTTCGATCTTGTATTGCTCAATCAACTTTTGCAGTTTCTGCGTGCTTTGCAGGTTATGCAGAAAAACCACATCGTGCATCAGCAGGTCGCCTTGCTCATTCAGCACAACGGTCTTGCATCCTGTCCGGAAACCCGGATCCAATGCTAATACGCGTTTCTGACCTAAGGGCGCACCTAATAACAACTGCCGCAAGTTATCCGCAAAGACGCGAATTGCCTCTTCGTCCGCTTTCTCTTTGGAGAGCGCGGTAAACTCGGTCTCGATAGCCGGTTTAAGAAGCCGTTTATAACCGTCCTCTATCGCCAGCTCCACTTGATAAGCCGTGTCGTTATTGGCTCTGAGCCACAAGTTCGCCAATTTATCTAATGCTTTCTCTGTGTCCGGCGAGATGTCCACACGCAGAAAACCTTCGCTCTCTGCGCGACGAATAGCCAATAACTGATGGCTCTTGATGTGTTTGAGCGGGCACTTAAAATCAAAATAATCCTTGTAGTTCTGCGCCTCGGGGCTGTCACATTTGGTCTTCACCGCCTTGCAACTCAGCATGGCGGTATAACTGAACTCGCGCCGGATAGCATTTCTGCTTTTCTCGTCTTCCGCGATTCGTTGTGCAATAATATCCCGTGCACCTTGCAGCGATTCCTCATCCGGCAGACGCATCGGTTTCTGCTTCAAGATCTCCTCTGCTAATGGCAACAATCCTTTCTCTATCGCCACATCGGCACGGGTTTTCCTATGCGGTTTGTACGGCAGGTAGATATCTTCTAATTCTGTGGCGTCCCAGCAATCGGCTATACGCGCGCGCAATTCCTTATCTTCATTGCCGAGTTCGTCCAAGCGCGCATAGATGGTCTCTTTGCGTTTGGCTAATTCCTGCAACTTACCGTATTGCGCCTGAATAGCGGCGATCTGTACTTCGTCCAGACTGCCTGTCCTCTCTTTTCGGTAACGCGCAATAAAAGGAATCGTCGCTCCTTCGTCCAGCAAAGTCAGCACGGCATCTACTTGCCGCTCGCTGATATTAGTGCTGCCGCCTATTATATGTGCAAAAGGTAAAGTCATACGGGTTCTTTTCGTCTGCTTTGTGTTCCTCGGAACTAATCAATTTCCATTCGTCCTCTTTGATCTCGGGGAAGAACGTGTCTGCATCGTCCCAACTATGATGAATATGCGTGATATACAATTTATCCGCTAAAGGCATCATCTGGCGATACACCATTCCGCCGCCGATAACAAAAGCTTCTTCTTCGCCTTGCACTTTGGCGCATAAGTCTTGAAGTGAATAAACAGCTTCTGCGCCTTCAAAAGTCTTGCCTTGCACATCGGTCAGCACTATATTCCGCCTGTTTGGCAGCGGATGTTTAGGCAGCGAGTAGAAAGTCCGCTCGCCCATGAGCACGGTCTTGCCGGACGTGATTTCCTTGAAATGTTTCAAGTCCGCCGGCAGATGACACAGCAAATCGCCTTTCTTCCCGATGGCATAATTCTCTGCTATAGCAACTATGATACTTATCATAAATTACGAATTAAAAATTAAAAATTAAACCGACACTTGTCCGGCAATGTGGGGATGCGGGTCATATCCCTCTAATTGAAAATCTTCGTATTGGAAACCGAACAAGTCCTTTACCTCGGGATTGATAACCATCTTCGGTAATGGTTTAGGATCACGCGTCAGTTGTAGTTTCACTTGCTCGAGGTGGTTGAGATAGATATGTGCATCGCCGAGCGTGTGTACGAAATCGCCGCATTGGAGTCCCGTTACTTGCGCCATCATCTGGAGCAGTAAGGCGTACGAAGCGATATTAAACGGCACGCCGAGGAAAATATCCGCACTCCGCTGATAGAGTTGCAGACTCAGTTTTCCGTCCGCTACATAGAACTGAAACAAGCAATGACAAGGCGGCAACGCCATTTTCTCCACTTCCGCCACATTCCACGCGCTCACCATCATCCGGCGGCTGTCAGGATTCGTCTTGATCATCTCCACGATATTGGCAATCTGATCTATCGTACCGCCGTTGTAGTCCGGCCACGACCTCCACTGATGCCCATAAACAGGTCCTAACTCGCCATTCTCATCTGCCCATTCATTCCAGATGCGCACGCCGTGTTCCTGCAAATACTTCACGTTCGTATCGCCTTGAAGGAACCACAGCAATTCATAGATAATCGATTTCAGATGCAGTTTCTTGGTCGTCAGGAGCGGAAAACCGTCCTCCATCTTAAATCGCATCTGATGTCCGAAAACAGAGATCGTCCCAGTTCCCGTCCGATCATGTTTCACCGTGCCTTCCTCCAGCACTCTCTTGCACAAATCTAAATATTGTTGCATAAATTATCAATTGTCAATTAATACAACTTATAAGTTGTTTTCAAAACCTTAAACTCAGTCCGGCGGTTGATTTGGTTGCAAATCTCCTGTTTGTCCGCCGGCAGACTCAGGATAAACGTCTCATCCAATGCTTGCTCCATCGGAATCCACGAATAGCGTTTATTAAGCGCTTTGTCGCAAATAACCGGCTTCGTTTTTCCGTAACCCACCGGCGTCAGACGCTCTTTCTCAATGCCCTTTTTGATCAGGTAATCGCAGCAACTCTGCGCACGTTTCTGACTCAACTCCAAGTTGAACTGCTCGTTACCCACCAAGTCCGTGTGCGCGCTCAACTCAATCGTGATATTGGGGTTGTCGTTCAGCAATTTAACCAACTGCTCCAACTCGCCTTCGCTGGATTTGGTTACTTCCCATTTACCGAACTCATAGAAGATATTTTCCATTTTTACCGGCCGACTTATCGGGTTAAGTGTGAAGTTCATCGTGTAAGTCTTGCTGTCCTTCAAATCAAAGGTGTTCCATTGCTCTTTGGCATTCAGGTGTCCGCGTGCAGTAGCCAACATGACGTACTTGACATCTTTTTTGAGTTTGATCTTATAACTTCCGTCGCGCCGAGCGTTCAGTTTGCTGTTGGTTCCATCTGAGCCCACAATACGCAACTTGGCGTCCGATATCGGATTGCCTTCCTCATCGCTTACCACACCCTCGGCGATAAACTCCATCTCCGGCAAGGTAAAGCGGAAAATGCGGTCAAAACCTTTCTTGTCGCCTTTGTTGGACGAGAAGAAACCGTCTTGGCTGTTACCGGCAAATGTGATTCCGAAATCGTCTCCCACACCGTTGAAAGCAGGACCCATATTGAACAAAATCCAAACAACGGAATCTTTGACGGTAGTGTCGCGGTTGGCTTTGTAGATATCCAAACCTCCATAACCCGGATGACCGTTTGATGCAAAATACAGCGAACCGTCTGCATGCACATACGGGTACATCTCATCGGCTGTTGTATTGATGCCGGAGCTCAAAGGATGCACATTCACCCACTGGTCACCGTCCAATTCCGCCATCCATATATCTTTGCCGCCAATTCCTCCCGGCGCATCGCTGGAGAAATACAACGTATCGCCGCTGCTATTCAGAGCCGGATGACCCACTGTGATCGTGCTGTCAGCAAACAGTTTCACCTCTTGCGGTTCACCCCATTCACCACTGGCACGCTCACTCATGTAGATCTTAGCGCCTAAATCTTGTCCGTTCACAGGCTTCGAGTACGTAAAGAGCATGCTTCTTCCGTCGCGGCTGAAAGTACAAACACCCATTTCGGCATTGGCACTTCCTTTTGCGCCACCGGTGGAATCATTCTCCTGTTTCTCTTCATCCTGCTCTCCGTACAAACCTTCTGCCAACTCAATATCTTCCCATTGCCCGGCAGCATTCTTGCGTGCTTGATAGAGTTGGAACAACTGCTGTCCGGTTACGTTACTGGGACGTTTCAGCTTCTTTGTACCGCCTTTCTGCTTCTCCTGTCGGTTAGAGGTGAACATCAACGCATCATCATTCTCGCCAATGAACATCGGCGCAAAACTGCTGGTATGTTTCTGGTTAAACTCCTTGGCTTCCGAAACTTTGTAACGGCTGGTCTGCCTCTTCCATTCGTCTATCTTGTTGCAGGCATACTTGCCGGCCTGTGCTACGTAGTTGTCCGGATGGCTCTCCAGATACAACTCATAACTCTTGGCGGCATCTTTGTATTTGCCTTGGTATTGAAGTGCCAAACCGCAATTCAAAAAGATCGTCGAGTCCTGCAAGTAATACTTGTTACGCAGCGCATTCTGATACGCATTCACCGCACGCGGATTGTTGATCAACCTGTAACACTCGCCTTGCTGATAAGCCACATAGCCTTTCAGCGCTCTGTCTTTTTTGGAGGATAACTGACCGTAGCATTGCTTGTATATGTCTGCTGCGTTGTAATACTCACCGATTGCGAACTTCTTATCCGCACGCTTAATCTTCTTCTGCACGCTGCAACCCGAAATGGCGCAAACCACCAGGCTCAACGCACAAAGAAATAATATGTTTCTTCTGATTTTCAATTGTTTAATTATCAATTATCAATTTTCAATTTTCAATTCAGCTCGTGAACAACCAGTCCCGAGCGCAGTTTCGGTTCAAACCATGTTGTTTTCGGTGGCATAATGTTTCCGCTGTCGGCGATGTCGATAATCTGTTGCATGGTAACAGGGTAGAGTGCTAACGCCATTTTCATTTCGCCGCAATCTACTCTTCGTTGCAACTCGCCCAAGCCGCGAATACCGCCCACGAAATCAATTCGTTTGTCTGAACGCAGGTCTTTAATACCCAAAATCTTATCCAAAATCAAGTTGCTGGAAATCGTCACATCGAGCACACCAATAGGATCTGCATCGTCATAACGGCCTTCTTTGGCGGTCAGCGAGTACCATTTCCCACCCATATACAGACTGAAGTTATGCAAACCTTTCGGCTTCACCTCGGAGAAATCATTCGATATTTCGATATTCCGATATTCCGATATTTCGAAATCGGCTTCAAGGGCTTTGAGGAACTCTTCTTCCGTCAAACCGTTCAGATCTTTCACCACGCGGTTGTAATCTATGATATTCAACTGATTGTCCGGGAAGCACACGGCTAAGAAATACTCGTACTCGGGATTTTCAATTTTTAATTTTGAATTTTTAATTTTTAATTCCTTCCCGACTCCTGCGGCGGCAGCGCTTCTGTGGTGTCCGTCCGCAATATACATTGCCGGAATCTGAGCGAAGATCTCCGTGATTTTTTGTATCGTTGCGGGATCGTTGATTACCCAGAATGTGTGGCGGAATCCTTCCGGTGCTGCCACAAAATCATACTCCGGCTCACCTTTGGTCACTTCCGCTACAATCGCATCCAAGTCTTCCCGATGCGGATAAGCAAAGAACACCGGCTCCATGTTCGCATTCAGAACACGCACATGTTTCATCCGGTCTTCCTCTTTGTCGCGCCGTGTCAACTCATGCTTTTTGATCCGACCTTCCAGATAATCATCCACCCACGCGCCAACAACCAAACCATACTGAGTCTTTGCCTTTTCACCGGACAAAGCCGCTCCGGTTGCATTTTCCAGACCTTTTCCTTTCTCCAAGATGGTCTGTGCATAGACATAGTATTTCTCTTCGGCATCCTGCACAAGCCAGCCTTTTTCTTTGAATAACTTGAATTGCTCTACCGCAGCGTCATACACACGCGGATCATGCTCATCGGTGCCCGGCTCAAAATTGATCTCCGGCTTGATAATATGATACAAACTCTTCTCGTTACCCGCAGCCTCTTGACGTGCCTCTTCACTATTGAGCACATCATACGGCCGGCTGCTTACTTGCTCCACCAACTCTTTCGGCGGACGAATTCCTCTAAATGGTTTGATCTTCATGGCGTATTAACAATTTAACGATTTAACAATTTAACAGTTTAACGTTTTAACTATTTAGCGTCTCCTTTACCGGCTGTATTGCCGCCCATAGAGCATGTGCCGTTCAGCAATGCACCCGGCTCTACAATCAAAGTCTTGGTGATTACATCGCCGGTAATCTTACCGCTTGAACGGAGCGACAACTGGTTGCTGCAGGTGATCTTACCGTCCATTATACCTAATATCTCTGCGTTTTGACACATTATATTGCCTTTTACGCGGCCTGCTTCGCCGATTACTACTTTTCCTGTGCAACTCAAGTCGCCTTCTATCAATCCATCAATTCTGTAATCGCTATCTGCGGTGATAGTACCCACAATCTTACTTCCGGCGGTCAGTGCATTGAACATCATTCCGCTTTGCTGTCTGTCATTTGCCATAATATTTTCTGTTTTTTTACGATTAAACATAGTACTCATTTGTTTACATACAAAATTGCGTGCAAATTTACAACTTTTTTTTGACATACGCAAGTGCGCGCGCGTTTTTTATCAAAAAAAGTGTACTTTTATCCACAAAATAGTACTCTTTCTTCGCTCCTGTTTTTTACTTTCAACTATTTTTTGTACCTTTGTCCCCGAAATTGCCAATTATATCCGGATAACATAACCAAATTGATACCATTATGTTTCACATTAATGAAGAAGTAGCAAGATGCTTACTCTGTTATGACGCTCCTTGTGGAGAGGAAGTGGCTCGCGCCATCCGCGCAGTACGTTTTGATAACATCCAGACTGCCGTTGAAATATTTAATCAACTGTCGGATGATGAGTTGAATGCTACTCAAAACGCATGTATTCATTATGATAAACCGATTCGCATTTCCGAACTTAAAAAGGCTGTCAATTTACAAAATGGTAGTGAACAAACTTTCCCAAAATTACCCTCGTTGGAGATCAATTTCTGCGACATGATATGCGAAAACCCCTTCTTCCTGGCGTCTTCCGCTATCTGCACGAACTACGATATGGTAGCCCGGGCTTTGAAAGCAGGGTGGGGCGGTGTGTTCTACAAAACCATCAGCAAACAGGATATTCAAGAAGTGTCTCCGCGATTTGACACCGTGTGCAAAGAAGGTACACCTTTTGTCGGCTTCCGCAACATGGAGCAACTGAGCGAAAATCCTTATACTGAGGACTTTGACATTCTCCGGCGTCTTAAACAGGATTTTCCCACCAAGATCATTGTTGCTTCCATAATGGGTCAAACCGAAGAGGAATGGATTGAACTGGCTAAGATGGCTCAGGATGCCGGTTGCGACGCTGTGGAACTCAATTTCTCCTGCCCGCAGATGCGTCTGACAGGCTTAGGCTCCGACATCGGACAAAATGAAGAACTCATCCTCTTCTATACCTCGTTTGTCAAAAATGCCGTTTCTATACCTGTAATCCCGAAAATGACGCCGAACGTCATGAATATGAGTAAGCCGGCGTTGGCTTCGTTCTACGGCGGTGCTTCGGGTATCAGCGCTATCAATACCATCAAATCCATTACCATGAGCCATGAGGCTACAGTAAACGAGAAAAAGACCGTTTCCGGCTATTCCGGCAAAGCGGTTAAACCGATTGCGCTGCGTATGATCTATGAGATAACCGGCAACCCGATTCTATACAAAGCCGGCTTCGAGAAACACATGGATGTCAGCGGTATCGGCGGCATTGAGACATGGCGCGATGCGTTGGAGTTCATACAACTTGGCTGCCGGAATGTGCAGGTTTGCACGGCGGTCATGCAGTATGGCTATCGCATCATTGATGATCTCATCCTCGGCATGCAACATTACATGCAATCCCGTGGAATAACGGCGCTGGCTGAGTTAGTGGGCGAGGAACTGAAAAACATGGTTCTCCCGCACGATTTGGACCGTGAGACGATGGTCTTCCCCAAGATTGATCGCGAAAAATGTATCGGTTGCGGCCGTTGCTATCTCTCTTGCGCCGATGGCGGTCACCAGGCGATAACTTTTGATGAGAACCGCAAACCGAAGATCGTCGGCACCAAGTGCGTGGGGTGTCATCTCTGCCGTCTCGTCTGTCCCACAGGCGCTATCGGAATGGCAAAACGCATCTACAAACATACATCCTGAATCCGCCAATATTGGCGGATGTAAAAAAAGAGAGTGCGCCGAATCATTTGTGCGCACTCTCGTTCTTTTTGCCCAAACGCTTGATTAGCTGTTCACTACGGCGCGAGCCATCGCGTCTTTGTAGTACTTCTGATCTACGAAAACATCCTCCTTATACGGGTTGATGTGACGTGCCTTAGCTTGGTACATAATGTAACCGAAAGCAACGATGTTCGTAATGAGCGCCAGTGCGGAGATTACCAGCATAGCGGTCGGATTAGCAGCCGTAGCACCTACAGCCTCGATGGTCGTACCGGTTGCTGCAGCCTCACCACCTGCCTCTGCATAGAGTGCGGTGATCGTATCAAAGCCGTTGACGTACTGCGTCGGCAGAACAACCCAGCTGAACTTGTGGAAACCATCCTTGAACACCTCTTGGAAGAGCGGGAATACCTGCGCAAACATACACCAGATAGCCAAAGTGTTAGCACGGTTCTGAATCCAACCGCCGCGGTTCCAAAGGAGAGCAGCTACTGTCGGAGCGAGCAACAAAGCAATACCGCAATACCAGCTGTGTGTCGGCAGGCAGTTGTATGTGTAAGCGAAGTTCCAGATGTCATAAACGAGGATATATACCCAAGTCATGTCCGCCCAAATCATATCTTTCTTGTCCTTGGACGGATACACATTCCACCATGCGGTCATACAGAAGATGTTGAACAGACCGGCAACACCGTTGAATACGTTGTGCCAACCGCCATACAACCATACACCTTCGCTTGACAGCCACCATTTGTTCCATCCCATGATAGCGGACTCGAAATCCGAAGCCACGGCAATCAGAATGTTAATAGCTACGATGATGAACGGGAACGGTTTGAACCAGCGTTTTGCGCCAATACCCCATTCGTACTTGATCATCATGAAACCAATACATCCGGTCAGCGCAGCATACAATTTCGCGTAGTGGAACCAACCGTTCATGTACAGATGCGTCTGGTTCGTCAGCGCCCACTCGGCACCCATTCGTGCACCGATAGCGATGGCTACGAAATACGCGGTCAATGCCAGCGGAATAGCAAAGAACGTGATAGCTCCGCCGAGTTTCGTACGGCGGGCAAACTCATTGAAAAGGATTAAGCCAACGAGGACAACTAACAGCATTCCCCATTGAGCAAGGGCATTTGCCCCATACACTTCAAAAAACATAAGCTTTTGTGTTTTAAATGATTGATTATTATTGATTTTAAGGATCGCATTTTGCGGTCTTTCTATGCGTTAACAGTTTTGCGCTCTTTGGCGTAAGCCCATATAGCCCATGCAACGGTGACGATTACCGACATCGGTACACCCACGGTCAGCATCTCTTTGAGCATCACCAAGCCGCCGCCTTCGGTTTCCAAGGCGGTAAAGAACGGGTACATCCATGTCACCTCGCCGTTGAGGATATGATCCACTATCAGCATCAATGAACCGCCCCAGAGCATTTTCTCCAGCGTCGGTAGATGCTTACTGAGCGCATTGTAGTTACTTTGTGCAGGTTCAACCTGCGTTTTTTCCATACGTTTGCGGTATGCCGTTGTTGCCACCGCCTGTACTAATGGTACAATAAAACAAGCCATGTTATTTACGATTTAACAATTTAACAGTTTAACAGTTTAACAGGATTGTGGCACCACAATCTCCTTAATCTCCACTTCGTTCCCTCGTAGCAGCCAAGTCTTCTCGCTGCCGCAATGCGGACAGATCTTTCCATGCGCCACCGTGGGGTACTCCTTGCCGCAACCGTCGCAATGGGTCACTGCCGGTATCGGTTCGATCTTCAATTCGCAACCCCGCAGCAACTCTTCCTTATCTGCCGCCCAACGCCAACAATCGGTCAAGTATTCCGGCACGATGGTGGAAACCTCACCAATGTTCATCACCACCGCCGAGACATGCTCTACGCCATGTTCTTGCGCTGCTTTCTTGACATCTCTTATAATATAGAATACGATTCCTAACTCGTGCATTATTTTTTCTTGCTTAGTCCGGAAATCAAGATCTTTCCGCCTCGTTTGATCATGTACGGAAGTATGCCATCAAACTTGTTCTCGGAAGTGCGCATGATGCTGGCTTCCGGGTGCTCACGATGCAGATGAATGGCGTCGAACGCGCACTTGGTGGTACAAATACCGCAACCAATACAACGGTTCTCGTCCACTACCGATGCGCCGCAACTGAGGCAACGGGCGGTTTCCTTCTTCACCTGCTCTTCGGTCAAAGTGCCGTGGTATTCCTCGAATTTCGTCTTCGTCGGAATGACTCCCGGGTCTTGACGGCTGCTGTTATCGTACTGCTCCACAAGGATATCCTGCTTATTCAGTTCGATAAAATCACGACGGTTGCGACCGATGGTCATATGTCCGTGCTGCACGAAGCGATGCAAACTCTCCGCAGCTTCCTTGCCTGCCGCGATGGCATCTATGGCGAACTTCGGTCCTGTGAACACATCGCCGCCCACGAAGATGTCGGGTTCGGCAGTCTGGTACGTCAGTTTGTCCGCTACCGGATAGACGCCGCGGAAGAACTCCACTTTTGTATCTTTGAGCAGATCTTTGAGCACTACCGTCTGACCGATAGCAAAAATCACCAAGTCCGCCTCCAACGTAATCGTCTCGTTCTCATCGAACTTCGGCGCAAACTTATGTTCTGCATTGAAGACAGAGGTACAACGCTTGAAAGTGATGCTTTCAACTTTCAACTTTCCACTTCTTTCAACTTTCAACTCTCCACTTTCAACTTTAACAGGTCCCCATCCCGGGTTGATTACCACGCCATCCTCACGCGCTTCCATGCGTTCTTCAAGCGATGCCGGCATGATATCTTCGGTCTCCAGCGACAGCATCGTCACTTCGCTTGCGCCGCTGCGTTTTGCCACACGCGCTGCATCGATGGCAACGTTTCCGCCACCGACAACAACGACTTTTTTATTTACGATTTGACGATTTACGATTGACGAGCCGCAATTCGCCTCATGCAGGAAATCAATTGCGGTCATCGTGCCCTCCAAGTCCTCTCCCGGAATGCCCGGCAGACGACCACCTTGGCAACCGATCGCTATATAGAAACCTTGGTAGCCTTGTTTGCGAAGAGCATCTATTGTTATGTTCTTGCCGACTTCGACGCCGCATTTAATCTCTACACCTATCTCGCGCATGATGTCTATTTCGGCTTTGATGACGTCCTTGTCAAGCTTGTAAGACGGTATGCCATAACGCAGCATACCGCCCGGTTCTTCGTTGCGCTCGAACACAGTGGGCTTGTAACCCATCGTCGCTAAATAGTACGCACAACTCAGACCCGCAGGACCGCCGCCGATGATGGCAATCTTCTCCTCCCAACGCTCTTGGACGTTCGAGCAGATATTGACTTCCGGCACAAAACGCGTCTCGGCATGCAGGTCTTTCTCGGCGATGAATTTCTTCACGGCGTCGATCGCTACTGCGCGGTCAATCGTGCCACGGGTACATGCGTCCTCACAACGACGGTTGCAGATTCGTCCGCATACTGCCGGGAACGGGTTCTCGCGTTTGATGAGTTCCAACGCCTCGGTGTATTTGCCTTCTGCCGCTTTCTTCAGATATCCCTGTACGGCGATATGTGCCGGACAGGCGGTCTTACACGGAGCCGTTCCGGTCGGGTAGCAGTTGATGCGGTTCTTGTCGCGGTAGTCTTCCGTCCATTTGTCTTCGCCCCATTTGGTTGCGTCCGGCAACTCCTGTTTCGGGTAGGTCTGCGGACCATGTTTAGTACATAGTTTCTGACCTAACTTGACCGCTCCTGCCGGACAATACTCTACGCACCGGCCGCACGCCACGCAGTTTTTCGGATCCACTTCAGCCACGTACGCGCTACGAGACATATTAGGCGTATTGAAGAGTTGCGAGGTACGCAATGCGTTACAAATCTTCACGTTGCAATTACAAATCGCAAAGATCTTACCCTCGCCGTCGATATTTGTCACTTGGTGTACAAATCCGTGGTCTTCGGCTTTCTTGAGAATCGCCATAGCCTCGTCGTAAGTTATGTCGTGTCCACGACCTGTCTCACGCAAATAATCCGCCATGTCGCCCACGCCGATACACCAGTCGCGGTAATCGTCTGCGCAACCTTCATCTAATTTCTTGCGTCCATATCGACAAGAACAGATGCCGACGCCGATATGTCCCTCGTATTTCTTAAGCCAGTAACTGATGTGCTCGATATCGACACTTTGGTTCTCCATGGAGATTGCTTTCTCCACCGGAATGACGTGCATACCAATACCGCTGCCGCCCATTGGAACCATCGGTGTAATCTTCTCCAAGGGCAGGAAAGTCATTCGCTCGAAGAACATCGCTAACTCCGGATGACGATCCATCAGATCGGTGTTCATGTTCATATATTCGGCACTTCCCGGCACAAACATCGGCACCCAGTAGATGCGGTCCTCGCGGTTAAAGGTCGTACCTTCATCCGGTCCCTGACCGTTGGTGTAGTGATCGCCGTAATCGTACTCTAACATGCCGAAATAAGCGAGTTTATCTAATAATTCGTCAAAACTCTTGTCGTCCGGTGTGTAATGTTTCTTGGCGTTCATCTCATGCAACTGCGCGTACGTGTGATGCTTGCGTACCTTAAAGAAATTACCGGGCAGCATGTCGAGCAACAGATCGAGCGACGCCTCACGCGTTACTGCATCCATCTCATCTTCGAAGATACACGCGAGTCCCCAATACTCCGGGGCGTCTGTGGTCATCTTGATTTTTCCGGGAATACGGTCCGTGACATGGCGGACGAACTTCAACAATTTCGGATTTGGGTTCTTGTCCCCTTTGTGTTTCGGGACAAACTTGTCTGACATTTGTGGCATGGTATCTACAATTTAACGGTTTAACAGCTTAACGGTTTAACAGCTTAACGGTTTAACAGTTTAACAGCTTAACGGTTTAACAGTTTAACGTTTCCACTCGGAAACCTCATTAAGCAGCCATTCGGCAAAAACATCCACGCCTTCTCCGGTCTTGGCGCAGATAGGAATAACGGTGGCTTTCGGGTTACGCATATGGATGTACTCCTTGCATTTCTCCATATCGAAATCGAAATAGGGTAGTACATCTATCTTATTGATTACCACCACATCGCAAATGGAAAACATCAGCGGATATTTGAGCGGTTTGTCATGTCCTTCCGGCACAGAGAGAATCATCGCGTTCTTCACGGCACCCGTATCAAACTCCGCCGGACAAACGAGATTGCCCACGTTCTCCAAAATGACTAAGTCCGCTTGCTCCATTGACACGTTGTTCAGCCCTTGCTTCGTCATCTCCGCATCCAGATGGCACATGCCGCCGGTATGCAACTGAATGGACTCCACGCCGGTGGCTTCCTTGATCTTGATCGCATCGACATCGCTGTCGATATCCGCTTCCATGACGGCAATACGGATTTTGTCTTTAAGACGATTGATGGTCTGAATGAGTGTTGTGGTCTTGCCGCTTCCGGGCGAAGACATCAGATTGAGCAGAAACACGCCCCTGTTTTTCAACTCCCCGCGCAACTCATCCGCTGCACGGTCATTATTCTCGAAGACACTCTTCTTAATCTCGATTATTTTAACGTTTTCCATGGTGTAAATTTATACATTTTCGAAATCGGCTACAAAGATACAACATTTTTTGACATGTGCAAATTAAATTGAACTTTTTTAAAAAATTGCTTCGAATGTGGACGGGCGGACCCCTTTCCTTAAAATACACACACGCGCGTATAAATCCCAAAATTATTTGCATATCTCTAAAAAATATTGTACCTTTGTGCAGTTTTTCGAAAAAAATGAAGTGTGGTTGTAAGATTTGGGCGGGAAAATCGTAATACATATAGAAAGCCATTCAGAAGAGTATGACGCACGAGCAGTTTACGCAAATATATTTACCGTTTAGCGGAAAGATGTATGCACTGGCATACAACTTACTCCGTAACCGTGACGAGGCGCGGGACTGCGTGCAAGATGTGTACTCCGAGTTATGGATCAAACGGGACACGATAGAA
>OCVV011357400.1_pt1 | contig 42859 bp, 37 predicted proteins | sample 1539721 | NCBI WGS metagenome assembly OCVV01 (sample SAMN02144230, study PRJEB22623) | gut metagenome | biome: sheep rumen | host: Ovis aries | place: New Zealand | reverse complement strand
AAAACGGAGATTATATCGTAGAGTATTTCAGAAGAAAGTCATTTATTCTTGCTATGGATGACGGTGCGATTGTCAACGATCTTCCGCCGGAATATGACAAGGTATTATTTACCGACGCCGATGATCTGTTATCGCTTATCTGGCAAAAACTATATTTTTATGATGATATCAGTAGTCAAATGCGTGAAGCGTTTGAGGGCTTAACCGAGTTTTGCCACAGACTTGATGAAGCAGAACGATTTGATGAGCCGCATTTGTTGCCGATTGCGCTGGATATTTTCGGCAATGAAAAACTCGATATGACATCCGAGTATGTCGCCATGCGCAAGACAGCAAAGAGCAAGACAATAGTAACGGCGAGAAGGATGTTTTTTGATAATTACTACAGTTTTGTTCTCACGGATTTCTTTGAGGGTTTGCATTACGGGCACTACCCAAGAAGATGCCCAATCTGCAAGCGGTATTTCCTGATGACTTCGGCAAGACGACAAGTGTATTGCAACGGTACTGCACCCTATACACTGAAAGGCAAGCCCATCACCTGCCGAAAATATGCGGCGAGGATAAAGGAAAAGGAACATTCAGAGGGCAATCCTATTAACGCTATTTACAAGATCCGCTGCTCTGCGATTCGTGTAGAGCAAAAAAGAAGCACCATCACAGCAGAGTTTGCTGCAATGGCGCTGAAAGTTGCTAAAGAGTATTGGCAAAAGGCGAAGTTTGATGACAACTACGCTAACGGGCAATACAAAGCAGATATGAAGCGTGAGAATTTGTACAGAGAAACAGACAGGAGATTAAAGCAAAAGTGAGCCATATCGAAAGTAAAGATTTGAATATGTACCGCATTACTCCGTCACCGCCTGAATGGGATTTACAGGAGTATATTCGGCTGTATGTTGAAACCGGTAACGACAAGTATTTCTATTGGTTTCTGCACTATTACGAGCCACAGATGAATTTTGTAGCAAAAGGATATAGAAAAACATATAAAATGGAAGAGCATTTCGCAGATATAAAGCAAGCGATGGCGTATGGCTTATGCAAGGCTTTGGTAAACTACGATATATCTAAATCGCCGTTCTTTCCATTCGCCAACAGGTATATGGAACGTGAAGCGCATAACTATATCCGTACAATGCGGACAGGCTATTCCATTCAAAGCGAATTTGAATATGCCCGGCTCCGTAAAGCTATGGCAATTTATAAAGACTTAGGCGAAGAGTTTTCCGAAGAAACCATAACGAAGGTTGCAGATCAAATAGGCGAAAGCTACGAGAAAACAAAGTCTATCATTGAGGGCGGTATCCTCACCGATAGTTATACGGATATTCAGAATAACGATGAGGACGAAGATGAGGGCTCAACAGATTTCCTTCTGCCTGATTCCTCGCTTAACCCCGAAAACATCTATTTCAAGCAGGAGCTTTATGACAAACTATATGAAGCCTACAACAGTTTGGAATATACAGAGAAGATAATGCTCGCCCAACACCTCGGATTCTGCCCTGAATGCTTCAGCACTCACTATGCTGATAAAACTGATTTAGACGAAAACGGCAAACGGAAAGAAAAGCTAATTAAGCCGCTGCCTTATACTGATATAGCTACTGATCACGGCTTTAGCGATTCGGATACAGCAAAGCGTGTTTGTGATAAAGCAATTGCAAAATTAGAAAATGCATTGAAATAAAATAATAAATATGATAAAATGAATTATATATAGAATGAAATAGCTGAAACTTTAGGAGTTAATTATGGCAAAGAATAAGATTTATGCTGTTAAAAAAGGGCATACTACAGGCATTTTCAACAATTGGGCTGAATGCCAAGCAGCAATTAGTGGTTTTTCTGGTGCTGAGTATAAAGGTTTTGAAACTGAAGATGAAGCAAGAGCTTATTTGGATGATATTGATATCATAATGGAAAATGATATAGCGCCTAGATTGAGCGCAGGAAAAGTCGTTGCATTCACTGATGGTAGCTTTGATGCAGATAAACAAGCTTATGGTTCAGGGGTTTGCATTTTCGATCCCCAAGGTAATTCTATTGAGCTTTCTAGCAAAGGAAACAACGTAAAATATGTTGATCTTCGAAATATTGCAGGAGAGATTATCGCTGTTTTAAATGCAGTAGATTGGGCTTGGAAAAATGGTTATGAACAAATATCAGTTTTCTATGATTATGAGGGAATAGGCAAGTGGGCGTCTGGTGAATGGAAAACTAACAAGTCTCTTTCAAAATTCTATAAACAGTATATTGATGACAAAGAAGAAATAATTTCAATCGAATTTGTTAAAGTAAGTGGTCATTCTAACAACAAATATAATGATAGAGCCGATGCTTTGGCAAAAAGCGCAATATTTGAAAATAAAGTTATCCGCGACTTCGGTGGTAATTCTGGTTACATTATTAGTCCTGTTAACGCAGAAGCGATTAATTCTTTGTTAGAAAAAATCAAAGGAGAGTACTGCGGGTTAGATTACTCTACTGATTTTTCAGAAACAAGAAAGAGTTGGAAAGTAACATTTAATTCTGATAGGGTTCAAATCTCTTTATATAATAATATAAAAATGACAGTTCAAGGTAAAAAAAGTGATTTGTTCCAAATGATTACAACAAGTGTTATTGAAAACTTGCCATGCGATGATTTTGTTCAGGTTTTAAAAGACGCTTATGCGATTTCCGTTAACAAGGTAAAAGTTGAGGATGATTATAAAAGAATGCTCCCAACTATTTCTCAGGAAACACTTCCCGAAAGCATAGTAATTTTACTAAAACAATCAATCATCAATTTGAATAACCCTGCTTTTAATGATATCGAATTTTCAGGTTATGCTTTTCCTGCGCTAAAAGCATTAGAAGCTGTGTTGAAGTATAATTTGGATAAATGTGGGATTCCTATGACATCTCCTAATTTTAATATGTTTGATAAAAATATCAATAATGTGTTTTCTCTTCAGCCATCAAAAGCTATAGGATTACCTCATACAAACATCGTAAAACTAGAAAACTGCTATAATCATTTATACAACCAAAGACATACGCTGTTCCACTTTGGCATAATTATTGGTGGAACAGATACAAACACAAGATTATTACATAATAAATCAGATGCAAATGATATAATTAATAATGCATTAAAAATCATTGATGAAAACTATATTGTATGATAAGGTGTAATTATGAAAAATTACATTATAAAAGAAATAAACAAAGATGATGCTAAATATTTAGTGTTTGGTACTTCTGTAGAAAGTCCATTGCATTATCTTGAAGAAATAAAACAAGAAATACAGTGTTTAAATGGTGAAAGGATAATAATTGATCAATTGCTTCAAACTGGTAATGGTGAAAATCGATTTATAGTTCTTTCTTATCTAAATGGCGATTTTGATCTAAACTCTATCCATATATCTAGCAATAAGAATACTTGCTACTGCATCAAGTCTTTTGGATGTGATTTTTTGAGAAATCACTTAAGCATTCTTGAATACAGTATTTTATTATCAGAGCAAAAAGAAGCAATATTAAACGGATATAATATTTAGAACAAACGCGTATATTGTCTAATTGAATTACTGAACAAAGGAAAAAAGAGAGGTTCACAGCGACCTCTCTTTATTCTTTATTGACATGCTATCTCATTGACAATCCCTATATGTTGCTAATTATCTAGTTTTTTAGGATTGTATAAATCGGTTATATTCCAAGGTCTAATTATCCATGCGCCATTTTCTTTCCATGGCAATGCAATCTCTTTATCATTCTCTTCGTTTTCATAAACTATACCGAATTCTAAATCACCAGTATATAAGTATTCGTTCGATTGCCATACTACTTTTATTAAAACTCTTGTTAATGCACAAGCACGTTCTTCTATTTCTTTTATTTCAAAAGAAATAAAGTCTTTTTTATCGAAAAATTCTCTACATTCTCCCGCACGTTTTCTATCAGATGGTTCGTACGAGAACATATATTTTAGCGATTTTGATAGTTTTCCGTAATTTTTTGATTTCCAGTAAGAAAACATCTCAATTAACGGAATTAAATATGGATACTCTTTGCCATCTTCTATGTCAGGTGATTTAGGGATATCAGTACCAATAATTACTTCCCGACGTTTCCATTTATCAATTTCATCTCGGTCTTTTCTGTTTTGTTGCAATCGTTTAATGGATTCACCAATAGAGGGTGGATTAATCTCTTCTTCATATTTTTGTTTTCGTTCTTCTTCGCTTCCTTTCATATTCATCCAATCTGCTAAAGCAAACATTATTGAAAGACATTTACAAGAAACATATTCATTATCAAAATTAATATCTCTTCCGTGTAAGATACCATTTCTATATGGCATTCTTATTTCTTCTGAATTCGTTTTATTTCTTCCTTTATTAAAAATATCTCTCATTTTCGTTAACCCACTATCGGCGCCAACGAGACAATCCCAAGCGGTTAAATCGGTTCCTTCAGTAAAAAAGCCTTTGCTTTTTGTGAAATCATTTACAGATCCATCAATTATAATCAAAAATAAAACAACGCTTGAGTGATATCTTTTTTCAAAATGATCATCGAGTGCTTTTGTGATTAGATCATATCTTTCTCTAAATGGCTCACATTTCATTCTTAACCAATACGCTGTTTCTTTAGCTTCAGAAGAATAGAAATCTAATAGCACTTTTTCACCGTGTTCTATTCCACCTGTTTCGAAAGCTTTATTTGCTTCTTCTATTATTTTGATATTAATGGAATCGTAAGAACACCAACCAAAATCAGAAAACCTAGTGTTAAACAATTCAATTTGTTTAAGTATATTATTCAGTTTTTTCTCCATATCATAAAGCTCCTTTCGTTTGTCTTTTGGCAACAAAAAACGTAAAAGCTTCATTGATTCCATATCTTGTTTTAATTTGTTAGCACTAATCAGATTACTATCATTCATACTCATTTAAAATCACCATACTCTGTTTTTAGAATAGCCAGTTCAATTCACTAAAAGGCCTTTTTCAAATAATATCTGCAATGTCCTTTCGGACAATCCTCTAAAACGCCGAACACTTCATAACCATGTTTTTCATAAAACTCTTTTGCCTGAAAATCGAAAGTGTCGAGGTGTATCAGATAACAGCCTTTGTCTTTTGCGGTTTTCTCAATTTCCGCAAGCAGCTTTGAACCTAAACCTTTACCACGGTGTTTTTCATTAACCCACAGTGTGTCTATATATGTAACATTCCAACAGTACATTCTTGCAACACAACCGGCGATAATCTTTCCGTTATCGTCGGTTATCTTTTTGTCGAGCGTGTCAAACAAGACTTCCTGTTTGGCGGGAACTTTAGCAAGATTATATTCTACAAGTCTGTCAATGATGTAATCCGCGTCGCCGTCTTTGCAGCTTTCGATTTTGTAATTCATTATAGCCTCAAATCTAATGCTTGATAATTTCAATTAACGGATTGTTTGTTGCTTCAATTCTTACCTTGCCGCCAGTAGGGAAGGTAAGAATCGGGAAAACGTGTCCGAAATCCACGCCAAACAAAACAGGAATATCATCCGGTAATTTATTAGTGATAATTCTTTTTACAACATCAGCGCTCATTTTACAGCTATCGTCAAATCTGCCGAACACAACGCCCTTTATCCTCTCTGTACCATAAGCCTGTAACAGCGATTGAAAATTGCGGTCAAACTCATATATGAAGTAATCGCCCATAATGTTGTCGTCTTCAAGAAACAGAACAATATCATCTGCTTTCGGCATAAACTGAGTGCCTTGCAGCAGATTGAATGTGCAAAGATTGCCACCTATGATCGTTCCTTCACAAGTTCCCTGCTGAATAACAGTATATTCTTTTGCCTTTTGAGAAGGTTTCAGCGTTAAATTATCCTCTTTCATCACGCAATCAAAGAATGATTTCTGCGTATATTCCGGCTCTATCTCAAAACCAAACGTGCTAAAGTGTGCACCGTGATATGTCACTAAATCCGTCTTTGCATAAACAGCACTGAGTAAGGCGGTGATGTCAGAATAGCCGCAAAGAATCTTGGGGTTCTGTCTGATGATATCATAGTCAATATGCTCTAATATTTGGTTAACATTGAAGCCGCCGATAGCTGTCAGGATTGCTTTAACATTGTTGTCGAGAAACGCCTCGTGTATATCCTCAACTCTGGATTGAATAGACGACGAATTCCAATCATCTTTTTCACTACTGTGCTTTGAAAAGGTAACATGAAAGCCTTGATTTTTTAGATTGAATAAAGCCTTGTTGAAAATTTCATCACGAACGATCGCTAAACTGCGTGACGGTGCAATAATTCTGATTTCATCGCCCTTTTGTAGCTTTGGTGCAAGCATTTATTAAACCTCCCATCAACACTTTCTAACCATAAAAAACAATCTCGGAAAGCGGAAAAGTATTTCACCGTTCTTTTGCATTTTATAACGCAGTTTCAATTCAATATACACATCATTAACAAAATCAGCTGCATCAGATTTAGCAAGCTGTTCAAGATAAGGGCGCAACCCTGTACCTTTGTACCACTCAATGATACTTTCATAGCTTGGCATACGATGGCAGTAAGTAGTTTCCCATATTTCAAAGTCGTTTGAAATATCAGAAAGCACATCAAAATATTCCTCTGTTGTAAGGTTGTTGTACTGCCTTGGGGTGATTTTATCGCTCCACTTTGCTGTGCTTTCAAGCTCATTAATGATGATATGGACAGGATGCTCACGCTGCATCGGTATCTGAATCGCAAGAATGCCGTTTGGCTTTAACAATTTCATCATTTTCGGTAACAGCTCTTTATGATTTGGCAACCACTGTATGCAGGCGTTCGAGAATATGATATCAAACTTTTCGTTTACTTCGTGCAAATCTCCATTCGCATCGAGATTGATAAACTCAATTTCGGGATATAATCCTCTTGCCTTTTCAAGCATTTCATCTGAATTATCCGCGCCGATTATCTTGGCATTTGGAAATTTATCTTTTAATACCTTTGTGCTGTTACCGGGACCGCAACCTAAATCAAGTATGCTGTTAGGGGCAAATCCTTCAAGTCTGTTGGCTAAATCAATAGCAGGCTGTGTTCTGTCTTTCAGAAACTTTTCGTATTGTATAGGATTCCAGTTTGGCATATAGATTACTCCTTCAATCTTCCATAAGCATTGCGGATAACTCCACCCGAAAGAAGATGTTCTTTCATCTTCCTTTGCAGAGATGTGTTTTCGGGCAAAGTCACAAAATCCGTTGGTTTTGTATTATAAATCCATTGAATACAATCTGTCCCGATTTCGCCATCATCGAAGATCTCAAAACGATTTTGGAAGCTAAGTATATTTGAATTATCATATAGCATTTCTTTTAGTTGCTTGTCCAAAAGCCAAGAGTGACAACGGTATTCAGCATTTGACAGTTCAAGATAATTTGTAGCAAAAAACTGCCTAGCTCTTGCTAAAGAAGCATCAATCGTAGAAGGCGAAAAAACAGCATCTGATGGAATATGAATCCCAATGACAATATCCCCGTCAATATGCTTCATCTCATATTCTAACTCACCAATTCTGATCAGGTGACAACCAGCTTGACGAGTAGTCCACCAATAGCGGTCAAAATATAGTTTGTCTGTCATTTTATAGGTTTCGTCAATAAAGCGAGTATAGCATTTCATTGTGGCAAAATAAATATCGTCGTTAATACCTTTCTCAGTATAAATCTCATATACATTGAAAGACGCTTTAAGCATACAAGCAAGTATTTTTATATTATCGGTATCCTCGCCGAGTATTGTTTGTAGTTCTGCTAGTGCTTCGGACATCTTATTATAATCCTGAAAGTCTTTTAATTGTTTATTAACTGAGTTGAAATCAAATTCATTTACAAACTCGATAACACGAGATTTGATTTCGGGTTGCAGATTAATTTTATTACATAAGGTTAAAAAATACATCTTCTTCATCTTTCAAATGTATGTATCAAAAATCATATTATAATTTTACCACGAATCCGAAAATATAGCAATAGAAAACGCCGCCAAGCAGGAGATTATCCCGCTTGGCGGCGTTGCTATTATACTGCAACTATATCCTTTTTGACACAGCGAGCAGGTGGCACGATAACCCAATAATTTCTTCGTGAGTATCTATCAGACGAACTGTATTCATCAATGTGTTCCTTGACTTTTCATTCTTCCATAGTTCGTCAATATTATTAGCGAGCCAAGCACCACCCATTGTTCCGTGTACAACAGAATCGAAAAAGCCGCCTGCACTTAACTCGGCTTTTAATGCTTTTGCTGTATGTAAATGTGAACTGCCCAAACCTGCGTATCTTTCTTTGTTGGGATTGATGTGGCAACCGTCCTTTAACTCACGCTCTATCATTGCTAAGAAATCGGGTTTTTCCAAATACGATTCCCCGTTAGGAGAATATACTGTTAACTTGTCGAGCAGAACAGCATACGGTGTTAATGCTGCTGAGAATAACACTCCACCTTTCTTTAACAAACGAAAGCTCTCTTTAACAGCTCTGATTCTTTCGTCATAGTCAGTAATATGATAAAGAGGTCCCATCAGAAGCACAGCGTCAGCACTGTTGTCTGCCCTCGGTACTTTTCGGGCATCGCAAACCTCGCTTGCCACAAGCGAACAAGAGGGATACTCTTTAGCAAGCTCTTTACTCATTTTGATATTGGTTTCAGACAAATCAAAAAGATGTACCTCATACCCAAGAGAAGCAAGCCACCAAGAATATTCTCCATATGCGCCGCCTATATCATAGATGACTGCTGGCGGTATCGGCAGATTTTCAAGCAATATTTCTTTTGAACGTTCAAATTCAATCAATCCTATACCTGTTCTTAATCTATTGTATTCTCTGCCTTCATCGTAAAAAGCCAGAACAGCGTTGTCCATTGTATTCATATCTTTCTCCTTTTTGATCATTATAGTTTTGTTGTTCTGTTTCATCTTTTACAATTTGTTGGTGAGCGAACTGTTCCGACATGATTACTCCTCCTTTCAAAACAAAAAACCGATCAGAAGCTTTACAAGCTACTGACCGGTTGCTGACAAAATAAAAATTATGCGCACAACAATCTAAGCCAGTTGCCTGATTCGACAATGGCTTGCTGCTGATTCATTTTGTTAAAAACAAAACACATCATTGTTATGTACCTCCATAATTTGCTGATTATTATAACACTCCAGTAGCTTCGTGTCAAGATATAATGATTAACAAAAACAAGAAACCGCCAAGAAGGGAAACATCCCACTTGGCGGCTGTGCTGATTAGGTGTAAATCAACTCTGCATTAACGATTTCCGTTGCACGGTTGCGGATATTGTTCATTCTCTGCACCCACAGCATTTGATTGTCTGCTTTTAGCTGTTCGGTTACACCTTCCTTTTCTGCGAGTTGTTTTATTAACCGAAAGAACAGTTCCTCTGCCTGCTCGTCAATGTCAGCGAGATAGGCGGTCAGCTTACAGCTCGTCAGCAGATTAATATAGTGGATTTTGTGGTGCTGCTTGATGTACCGCAAATGCCGCTTGCCCCAAATCCCGATTTCAACCTTTGGCTGTTCGGGGAATTTCAAATTCGGCAGTAAATAATCTCCCTGCTGTGTGTATGTAATTCTTGTAGCCATATTTTTACCTCCTTGACCTTGATTTTTTTGATCTTGGCTTTTGCGAGCTTGATTAACAGCTCGTCAATGATGTCGGTGTATTTACCTTGTGAAATGAGGTCGTTTTTCAAATCAATCAAACTATTGATAACTGTCCGTCTTTCATCAAGCGTAAGATATAAGTGATATTTTAGATTTCTCATTTTCTTACCTCCGTTTCATTTGATGGTTTCATTATAAACGGAGCTGATCGAAAAATCGAATATGTGGATTATTAATTGACTACGACTTACGACTTTTTTAGGGAATAACCCAACAAGAAATCAAGTTAATCATTTAATATGGAATACTTTACTTATAGGTGCGATTAACTATAATTTGGTTATAATTGAATTGCAATTAAAATGTTCACAAATTTGTATGCGTTTTTTTGTCATGTTCCAACAAAAAACCTATAGTATATTTATTTATGTCGAATATTGTAAAAACAACGAAAAAAATGATAAAATATAATTATTATATCATTGCGTTAATTAGGAGGTAGTGAAATGAAAAACACTAAGATTTATTTCTATGATACAGAAAAGTATGAGGTCGCAAGACTAAAAGAATTATTAAATGATGCCGGATGCCAAACTGTTTTTCTTGATTCTGAAAATGATAAAGATGGTTCCCATAATAAAGCTATGGGTGTAGAAGAAATAATAACATTGTTAATATCATCTGGAGCATTAGTAGCATTTATTACAACAATACAAGTTTGGCTAAAAAACAAAAAAACAACAATTATAATTGAAACAGAGAATAAACGCGTCGAAGTTGATACTACTAAGTTAAAAGAAACGGAAGAGATTTTAGATTCATTAAAAGAGATTCTTTGTGAAGATGAATTGTGATAATATCATAGTTATGTTTAGATAATAGGAGCAATAAAATGGATGAAAAGATTAAACTATTTTTCGTTGCCAATAGTGAGTACAAATATTTAGGAAGACTTAACGGTGTTGTTAATTCCACAAAAAGATTATATGAATTCTTTTCAACAAATATTTGCAAAGAATCAAATATTAAATATTTAGTTAATCAAAAAAAGGATATAATTATACAAGAATTAACTTCTTTTATAAAAACAATCCAACCGGAAGATATTTTCATTTTCTATTTTTGTGGTCATGGATTTCTTGTTCCACCCGATTATAAAAATTTCTTAATGGCTACTTATGAAACTTCAGAAGAAACATTGAGTTTTGAAAACGGGATTTCTTTTAATTCACTAGAATCCAATTTACGACAGTATTCTATTAAAAAAAGTATTATAATAATTGATAGTTGTTATAGCGGCCAAGCATTAAAATGCATGGGGGATGATACTATCATTATAGAAAACTGTCCAGAAGGAACTGTTCTCATTACTTCCACCACATCAAAGAGTAGTTCATACACCACAGAAATAGATGGAACAGAACAAGCGGGGTTCTCTTACTATTTTTGGAAAGCATTATCTGATTCTGCTGAAAGCAGTGTTTCGAGAAGTATAAAAGAAATATTTAGCAAAACTAAAATACTTTTATCTGAAAATGCTTTACTAAAGTCAATGAAGCCTCAAATTAAATGTGAAAATGAACTTGCCGATTACAGATTTATAACGATAGATCAACAATTAAATAAGCCGCCGTTTCCTCTTGAGGTTATTGATTGGAGAATTACCTCGCAGTGCGATAATAAGTGCCAGTTTTGTTACGCCTCAAATACGTGTAAAAATCTTTCTATAAATGAAATTGACAGAATTATTTCAGAAATAAATAAGATAAACTTTAATGCAATTTGTATTACTGGAGGTGAGCCTACACTCAATGATAATCTAGTAACAATAATTGAAAAATTATACGAAAGCAATCATTCAATATATTTATCTACAAATGGATCTAGATATCTTGAAAAAAGAGATGACATTGAAAACTATCTGGATAAATTATCTTTGCCGTTAGACGGATATGATAGCACTAGTAACTCCATTAATGGCAGAAATCCAGAAAGCTTTGAAACAGTCAAAAGGATTCTAGACTACTACAGCAAGGATAATACATATAGAAAGTTTAATATTAAAATTTCAACTTTATTAACTAAGAAGAATTGCACAACTGATCATTTTGATAAAATGTATCAATTCTTAAAACAATACCCTATTGATATTTGGAAAATTTATGAATTCATTCCGGAATCAAGAGGTGCAAACAAAGCTAGCCGTAGGAAATATGAACTAACCAACGAAGGAAAACTGAAAATAAAAGATAAAGTAAATAGCTTTTCCCTAGAAAGCAAATTCAAAATAGAGTTGGTTGAAAGAAAAGACAGAAATGCTGCTTACTTTATCATTCAGCCAAATGGTGCGGTTATGATACCAACTGAAGATGAAAGTAATGACATAGTTAATGAAGTAAAAATTGGTAATCTTTTAAAAGAAACAAGGTCTGGAATTCTCGCTGAATGGTATGATAAAGTTATATATGAGAACTATATTAATAATATCCGAGTAAGAGATTTTAAGCGTTCAATTATTTTAACTGAAATTCAAAAAAATGTTTTGAAAAAAATAGTATCCAGTACCAATTTGCCTTCTATAACCAATATTACAAAAGAGCTAAAAGTTCAAAACGATGAAGTCGAGAAAGCCTTTGTAGATTTGTACAATTTAAGAGTAATAAAGAATACTATTCCTATCATTAATCTTGAAGTTTTTAATTTAAAAAGATTTTTAGTAACTTTAAAAATTAAAAACAACGGAAAACTAGGAAAAAGACATATTGCAGAAATACTGTGCTATAACAATCACTTTGGCTGGGTATCTGAAATAAGTGATGGAAATTTTAGGGTTGCTATTTTTGCAAACGACTTAACAAAAGTCGAGAATATTGTTGAAAATGAAGTAAAATGTTATTTGCAAAATGATTTAGTAGACTATGAAACTCAAACATTAGAAGTAGCATACGCTTTTGGTGAGGCTAATTTGTTGAATGGCTCAGAATCAGATAAATCTTCTTTTAATCTTTTTGAAAAAAAGCAATCACAGGAAGTTTTTATTACGATGGACGAGTATAATCTATTAGAAAAATTCAAAACTATAAATCAATTAACTGAAGAAAATATCAACGAATTGTATTACGAATCTGAAAATGAAGTTTTACCAATTATTAAAAGCTTAATCGGTAAACACATTATTGAGAAACTTCATGCAATCATAGATACAAAACTAATTGGATATAATTGGTATTTGGTTTTTGTTAAAAACGTATCACATAGGCAAAGACTGAATAAAAAAGAGTTTTCCGAGTATTTATATAATTCTTTTGATTCATTAACTCATATTAACTGTTTTGAAGATAGAGGGAACTCTACAGAATATATTATGGATTTTGAAATCCATGTCAAATCTGATTTTGACGTAGAAAACATAATACGTAAAATCGGAAATAAGTATAATAATTTAAAACTTGAGTATAAACAAATTATACAAGAACACAAATTTGAATTTACAACTAACACTGTACTTGAAACTATATTTGAGAATTATATCGAGGAAGACTATGAGTAAACTATTAATCCATGCAAGCTTAGATTTTAAAAGTGAAATGATAGCAGCAAAAAACGAAATTGAGCAAAAAACAAGTATCCGTGTAATTCTACCAGAACTAACAAGATATCAATACATTAGAGATGTGAATGGCGATGACGAAACATTTACAAGAATCAAGAACCGACTTACAAAAGAGAATATTAGAAACGTTGAATTGGCTGATGATTTACTCATCCTAAATTATTCACATCGTAATGTAGAAAACTACATAGGGGGCAATTCTTTTATTGAAATGTGTATAGCATTCTATTTGAATAAACCAATATTCTTATTAAATAATATACCTGAAGGAATGCCTTACACAGAAGAAATCAAATCTTTCTATCCAAAAGTTATAAAAGATTTAAGTTTCTTTTTTGAAAACCACACTCAAGAATAACCCCTTTATGTATACAGTTGTTTAAATTCAAAAAATAACCTATGCGAAAACGCCGCTTCAGTTTAAATGCTGAAACGGCGTTCTGTTTTTGTATCAGAGAACACATCTGACGGCAAATCCGCCGCTGAAAAAGTAGGTGTTCATCCAATACTTGTTTGGTGGAGATGGTGGGAATCGAACCCACGTCCGAAAACAGTTCCACAAGGTTTTCTCCGAGTGCAGTTATTGTTTTAGGATTCCCCCGACGCAGCGCCCAATAACAGGCTTTGCGCTTCGGTAGCCTTTGATGTGTGACAGCTTAAAGGCGTGGGCTGTTCACAGAAACCGCTGTCGACGCCTTGTCCCGGGGCGCGGTACTCCCGGGCAGACGAGCTGCATTAAGCAGCTAAAGCAACTTTATTGTTGTCGTTTGTTTTAAAGTTGAGGCTTTTAAAGCGGCGCCTCACCGCTACTCGCTTACCAAGCTTCTCCGTCCCCGTCGAAACCTTTACATCCCCATGTAGGCAACGCCGATGGCGTTGCAGTGATATTTTGCTGCGCAAAGCGATGTGCTTCGCGTGATGTTCGGCTATGCCGAGTGAAGTGTGCTTGCGGCACGTTTTGGGAGGGCTCCGCCCTCACCCGATTCCTATCATTGACCGAGCGAAGCGAGAAACCTTCACCGTTAACCGTTAACCATTAACCGTTCACCGATTTTGCTCCTTCATCGCGCGGTCGATATCGCGCTTGGCGCTCTTTCTGGCGGCGTCCTCGCGCTTGTCATAGAGCTTTTTGCCCTTGCAGAGTCCGAGCTCTAATTTGACGATACTGCCCTTGAAATACGCCGAAAGCGGGATCAGCGACAGCCCCTGCTGCTGCAAGGTGCCGAAGAGCTTATTGATCTCTCGCTTGTGCATGAGCAGCTTTCTCACGCGCATGGGATCCTTGCTCCAGATATTGCCGTGCTCATAGGGGCTGATGTGCATGCCGTTGACGAAGAGCTCGCCTCCCACAATACTGCACCAACTGTCCTTGAGGTTACAGCGCCCCTGCCGCAGGGATTTGACCTCGGTACCCGCGAGCTCAACGCCCGCCTCGTACTTTTCGAGGATGAAATAGTCGTGATACGCCTTTTTATTATTGGCGATGATCTTGATATTATCCATCACAGCTCACTCCTGCCCTCAAGCGCTCTGGCGAGGGTCACGTCGTCAGCATATTCCAGATCGCCGCCCACGGGGATGCCGTAGGCAAGGCGCGTGATCTTGACGCCCAGCGGTTTTAAGAGCCTTGTGAGATACATGGCGGTCGCCTCCCCCTCTACGGTGGGGTTGGTCGCCATGATGACCTCAGACACTTCGCCGTTATTCAACCGCGACAACAGCTCCTTGATACACAGCTGGTCGGGGCCGATCCCGCTCAGCGGAGAGATCACGCCGTGGAGCACATGATAGGTGCCCTTGTACTCGCCCGTGCCCTCGATCGCGATCGCGTCGCGCGGGGTCTCCACCACGCAGATCACGCTCTTGTCACGCGCGTCATTGCGGCAGATCGGACAGCGCTCCTGATCGGAGAAGTTACAGCAGATCTCACAGCGGCGGATGGTCTTGTGCGCCTGCAATATCGCGTCGGAGAACTCCTTCGCTCTCTCCTCGGGCATATTCAGCACAAAGTACGCCAACCGCTGCGCCGTCTTGCTGCCGATACCGGGCAGGCGCTCGAACTGCTCGACGAGCCGCTGCAGCGGCGCTACATGATATGCCATCAGAACAAGCCGCCCAGTCCGCCGAGATTCATACCGCCGGAGATGCTGTTCATGGTCTCTTCCTTGTCGGTATTGGCGTTGCGGATCGCCTCGTTGACCGCGGCGGTCACGAGATCCTGCAGCATTTCGATATCGTCGGGATCGACGACGTCGGGCGAAATCTCCATCTTCTTGATCTCGAGCGCGCCGGTGATGGTGACGTTCACCATGCCGCCGCCGGAAGACGCGGTGTATTCCTTTGCGTTCAGCTCCTCGGTAGCCGCTTCCATCTGATCCTGCATCTTCTGCGCCTGACGCGCGAGCTGCTGGAGATTTCCGGCGCCGCCACCGCCGTAGCCCTGGGGTAATCTTGCTTTCATATTGATCTTCCTTTCGGTGTAATAGGCTCCCTTTTGTAAAGGGAGGTGGGCAATTCGATTTATCGAATTGGTCGGAGGGATCGCATCAATCGCCGATTATCACGGCAACCTTATGATTCGGTTTGTCGCTTACGCTCGGTTCATACAATCCCTCAGTCGACATTCGTCGACAGCTCTCCGGTGTATGGTTGTTGTACCCCAAATCAAAGATTTGGACAACAACTCACCTTTACCAAAGGGAGCCTTAGGCAATCATTCCTCCGTGACATTGACGCCGGAGGTTTTGAGTCGGTTGATGAAATTGTCGAGCACGTCGTCCTTGCTCACCTTTTTCTCAGGGAGCTTATACGGCCCGAGCTTATAGACCTTGCCGGTGATCTCCTGCACCGCCTTGCGGATCTCTTCGCGCTGGGCGGATTTTTTGAGGAGCTCAAAGGCGATCTCGTGATTGGTCTCGATCAAGAGGTAATCGCCGCTGACATAGGCGTTGGTGTCCTCAAACGCGGCGGCTATCGCGCGCGAATAGTGCCTGAGATTCGACACGACGTCCTGCCACATCTCAAAGGGCTTTGCGTTATAATACAGCGCCTCCATATCGACCCTCTGCCGCTGCGGCGCGGCAGGCTGAGCAGGTTGTTCCTGCACGGGCGCGGGAGCCGACGCGGGCGGAGCGGGCTGTTGCTCGGGCGCGGGCTGAGCGGGTCGGGCAGGCTCAACAGGCTTTTGGTCGGGTGCGGGATCAGGCTGTTTTGCTTCCTCCGGCTGAGGAGCGGGAGCCTCTTCCCTCTCCTCTTTCGGCTGAACCGGTGCGGATTCTGCGACCGATTCGGGGGTCGGCTGCACAGGTTCAGGATTTGTCTGTACAGGAGAAACAGGCGCTACGGCGCCCGCGGCACCCGCGACACCCGCGGGTGCATTATTTTGCAGGAGCTTGACCGCCTTTTCCAGCGCGGTGACGCGCGCAAAGAGCGCCTCGTCGGTCTGATCCAGCTCGGGGGCGCAGAGCTTGACGAGCGCCATCTCCAGCTCCGTGCGCGGCGATACGCTGTCGCGCATGGCGGAGCGTGCCCGCGCCAGCACATCCATGTCATAGAGGATATCGGGCAGCGAGAGGTATGCCGCCTCGGCAACTGCCGCGTCGAACTCGCGGTCGCTCATCACGACCAGCTCACGCGGCTTGCTGACCGTTTTGATCAGCATCAGCGAGCGGAAATGGCTTTGCAGTTCTTCACACAATGAAGCCATATCCTTGCTGTCCTTATACAAGGCGTCGATGATCTCGAGCGCCCGTTTGACGTTTTTGTTGATGGTACAGTTGGCGATCTCAAAGAGCTGTCCCTGCGCCGCCAAGCCTGCCGCCGCGCGAACGACCTCGGCGGTAATATCCGACGAAATGCCGATACAGCGGTCTAAGAGCGAGATCGCGTCACGCATCGCGCCGTCGGCGATCACGGCGATCAAGAGCGCCGCTTCATCTGACAGGCTGATATCCTCCTTATCGGCGATCTCATGCAGCCGTGCGGAGATATCGGCGGGGCTGATACGATGGAAATCAAAGCGCTGACAGCGCGAGAGGATGGTCTCGGGGATCTTGTTGACCTCGGTGGTCGCGAGGATGAACACCACGTGCGCGGGCGGTTCCTCCAGCGTTTTGAGCAGGGCGTTCCACGCGTCGCGCGAGAGCATATGCACCTCGTCGATGATATAGACGCGGTACTTGGCGCGCGCGGGCGCAAAGGCGACCTCGTCGATGATGGCGCGGATATCGTCGATACCGCGGTTGGAGGCGGCGTCCATCTCGACCACGTCGAGGATCTCGCCGTTGTCGATGCCGGCGCAGTTCAAGCATACGCCGCAGGGATCGCCGTCGTGCAGGTCAAGGCAGTTGACCGCCTTGGAGAGGATCTTGGCGCAGGTGGTCTTGCCCGTACCGCGTGAGCCCGTGAACAGATAGGCGTGATGAACGCGACCGAGGCGCAGCTCGTTGCGCAGGGTCTGCGTCACATGATCCTGTCCGTAGACGTCATCAAAGGACTTGGGGCGGTATTTGCGATATAAAACCTGATATGCCATCGTATCCCTCCTTTATAAGCGATTGAGATTGGATGCGTTTCTTTCTTTCAATGATCTTTCGGATCAGCCCTTGGCGGCTTTTTTGCTCTTGATCTTATCAGCACATATACTGATCAGGATCGAGACAGCAATACTGACTACCGCCAAAAGAAGGCTGATGGCAAGCTGCTCGCCTGTGACGTTTTTCGGATCATATCTGATCGAGAATCCCGTCATCATACCGATCACCCACGCGATAAACACATGGTACATATACAGGTAGATGGAATGGGAGCCGAGATACGCGAGTTTATCGACCTTCACACCACTGTCTTCGATCTGCTTGCAGACCAAAGTAACGCCATAGGTGCCGATACAGCCAAGCAAAAATACCACTATCATCATGACAGGCTCCGGTTTATCAAACTCACCGCGGAACATTTTCATGCCGAGTGTAAAGTAAGCCGCTATTCCGATCGGTACGACAGCGCTCACGATTCCCGTCACCCATGCGGCGGCGCCCGACAATTTGTCAAAGATATTCACGTTTCGTGCGATCTGCCCGAGAAGGATGATCGCCGTCCAGTAAGGAATCATTTGAAGATTATAAGGAAGGCTGATCCCAAAGGCTCTCAGCACTCCTGTTACGGTCAATAAAGCCGCCACCGTTACGATCTGAGGGATCAGGGATTTGCTGAGCTTCTCGACCAAAAGGATAAACAGTATGCTTGCGATAAACATAGCGGGAAGGAACCAGAAATCGGCAAGAAAGGGATAATTCTTTCCGAGGGAATGATACTCCCAGCCAAACCAATCCTGTATGACTCTGTTCCAGATAGAACCCGCAAAAAAGTTTCTGATACAGCACAGCGCGTCCATGACCGTCTCTTTCCCCTTGAGGATCAGGACGGCGCTTCCGACGAACCAGAATGAAACGGAATAGGTAAAAAAGGGAACAAGAAGTGATTTTGCACGGGCGGCGATCCCGTTCTTGATGCTTGTTTTTCCGGGTTGATAAAAATAGCCGGAGAAAAGGAAAAAAGCAAAAAACAAAACACATGATATTCCCGAAAAAATGCTTTTGAGCACGCCGGGAGCGATGATGTGATAGGCCGCAATCCCCACGATCGCCAGTCCTTTTACCATATCAACATATTTCACTCTTTTTTTCGTCATCGGGATCCTCCCTTTCACAATCATCCCATCGAGGTAATAAACCGATATAGAAAACGCAAGCCGCAGCCATAGTGGCTGAAAGATGTTGATAAGTGAACGACAGACTTACTGCATCGCATCCCCGAGAACACTTAATGCTGCTCGCTTCCGCGCCTGACATGATTCATGACCGAGAATCGTACAGGGCCTGTCGCTCGCTTATCCACACCGTGGACGGCTTGCGAACAGTGTTATTATAACATATGACTTTGATAAAAGCAAGTGTTTCTTTACAATAAGCGTTTCAGTGGATTTGTAGGGGAGCGCCTTGGTGCTCCCGCGGCAGGGCGTTGGATCACACACCGCGTCGGTTGAGGAGATGTATGTTTCTGTAGGGACGATCATCGATCGTCCGCGTGGTTGAAGCGTTGTATTCCTATCTGGCGTTTTCGATAACGGATACGCCCGTCATTCTGCGGATGACCAATGTGATCTCCCCTAAGGGGAGGTGTCGCATAGCGACAGAGGGGTGCCGTCTCCGGCTGAGGAACATCCCTACGGAAATAGAGATGTGCTTCGCATTTGGATAGCTTTGTAACCAAGCGTTCGGTACGTCGCAAGCGCCGTACCCTACGGAGAAGTTGATCTGCTCCGCATTTGGGCGGCGTTGATCGGAAAGGTTTCGGGAGGAGCAAGCCCCTCCCCTACACAACAGCACTCCGTTTATCTGATGATCGGAGTGTTATTATTCATTATTCAGTTTTCAGTCTTCAATTTTCAGTTTATCATGCGAATGAAATATAATGGAAAGGTTTCGGGAGGGGCAAGCCCCTCCCCTACACGAAACGTTTGTAGGGGAGCGCCTTGGTGCTCCCGCGGCAGGGCGTTGGATAAAATGGATGTTCGTTGAGGATATGTGCGTTTTGTAGGGTACGGCGCTCGTCGACGTACCGCTGTAGGGCGTTGGATCACACACCGCGTCGGTTGAGGAGAGAAAACGTCACCGTAGGGACGATCATCGATCGTCCGCGTGGTTGAAGCATTGTATTCCTATCTGGCGTTTTCGATAACGGATACGCCCGTCATTCTGCGGATGACCAATGGTCATCCCTACGGAAACAGGGATTTGCTTTGCGTTTGGATGGCATGTTGCAGAAAAGCTCGGTACGTCGCAAGCGCCGTACCCTACGGAGAAGTTGATCTGCTCCGCGTTTGGGCGGCGTTGCTCGGAAAGGTTTCGGGAGGGGCAAGCCCCTCCCCTACAAGGGACGTTGCAGTGAAATTGTAGGGGGCGACATTTATGACGCCCCGCGGCAGGGCGTTTTGATTTACTCCGCAAGATACAGTCAGTCTTATCCTTGACCGCACTACCCTTTCCTGCTATAATCAAGACGAATAATCGGTTGAGATTGCCACAGGGCATTGCCCTTCGCAATGACAATCGATAGACAAAGCGGGTCGAATGTGGAATTCAACCAATTCACCTATCGACAATACTACCACGGAGGTACACCATGAATCAAAAGGAACGCATGCTCAGCGGACTGCCGTATGACTCGTTTCAGGACGGCTTGTTTGAGGATCGCATTAAGGCTAAAATTCTTTGTAAGAAAATTAACGAGGCAGATGACTATGATCTTGACGAGATCACCAAGCTCGTGGGCGAGCTGCTCGGCAAGCACAAGGAGCACTTCTTCATCGAACCGCCGTTTCGGTGCGATTACGGCTACAATATCGAGGTCGGCGAGGGCTTTTATGCCAACTATAACCTGAGCGTGCTGGACTGCGCCAAGGTCACCATCGGCGATCATGTGCTGATCGGCCCGAACGTGTGTATCACCACGGCGGGTCACCCGATCCATCCCCTCTCGCGCAGTAAGTACGAATATGCCTTCCCCATCACGATCGAAAACGATGTGTGGATCGGCGCGAATGTGGTCATCAACCCCGGCGTCACCATCGGCGCGGGCTCCGTCATCGGCTCAGGCTCCGTGGTCACCAAGGATATCCCCGCGAATGTCGTCGCGGTCGGTAACCCCTGCCGCGTGCTCAGAGCGATCACCGACGAGGAGATCGACTGCTATTACAAGGACAGAAAATTCGACGTGGACGACTATCGGTAAGATCGCATCATTACAATTTCATATGGTTTTTGAAAAGTTGCATAAAAGTATGCAACTTTTTTCTTTTTCTCGGCATAGGTGAAACAAGTTTACGGAGGTATTCCTATGAAAAAGCCGAAGGCGATCAACCTATATCTCGACCTGTATAAACGATTTGAAAAGCTGTCCGACGCGCAGGCAGGCAGGCTTGTTAAGGCGATGCTGAAATACGGAAACACAGGCGAGGATACTGATTTTTCCGATGATTTAGCGCTTGACGTCACCTTTTGCGGGATCACGGATCAGATCGATCGTGACTTTGAAAAGTATCACGATATTTGTCAAAAACGCTCCGAGGTCGGCAAGCGCGGCGCACAGGCGCTCCATCAAAAGGATCGATCAGGTGTGGCAATTGCCACCAATTGCTGCCAAGAAGAAAAAGAAGAAGAATACAAAGAAGAACAAGAAAACAAACAAGAATACAATGAAGAGGAAGAAAACAAAAACAAGGCGCAGAGCGCCGCTTCGAGTCATGGCATTCCATTGGAGTACCTTGCGGATGTTCATGAGGTCATTGATTATCTCAATCAGTACGCAGGCGCCAACATCCGTGTGACCAACCTCGGCAACGGCAAGATGCTCACCGAATGGTTCAGAAAGGGCTACACGGTCGAGGATTGCAAGCGGGTGATCGACAATGAATGTGATCGGATCATGAAGAGGAGCGGTCGCGGCGACCTGCTGTCCATCTTCCTGTTCGGCTGTCATTTTGAGGAATACGCCAAAAGATCGGCATAACGGTTGTTTGTTCAGGCTCCGTCACTGATTTGCTCCGCGTTTGATGCCCCAACAAAGCTATACGTAATATAGCGCAATAGATGATAAAGGTTTTTATTAAGGATTAGTATAAGCCCCGCCCTGCAAGCGCACTTATATCATAAAAAACACCGACTGCCCTGTGAGCAATCGGTGCTGTACATCTTGATTTATTTTTCTGATACGGAATTATATCGATTCTGTTGCGGAGCTTCATTATTCTATAACAGAATTAATCACAGAAACTTTTTTCCGATACGGAATTATGATTTGATTTCGCCGCACTCGCTCCACCGCGGACTTACTGCGCCAGACCTCGGATCTTTGACGCTGCCTTGGTGATATCGCCGACGGTGTTCTCCGCGGTGACGATCGCCTCGGTGCAGGCAGTGTTCAGCGTCGCGGCGCCGATCGTCTCGCCGTCGTGGGTGACGGTGCAGGTCGCGGTGCTCTGCGCCTTCAGCTTCTCGGCGATCGCGTCACTGAGCTTGAAGCGCAGCTCCTGCGAGCCGTCCTTATTCGTCACGATCGCGAAGTACAGGATCTCGTCCTTGCCCGACGCCAAAACCGCGTTATTGCTGTCGAGCAGTTGCAGGGTGCCCTCGGCGAGCGTCCATTCGGGCTCGCTGAGCTGGGTATCGATATACGGCGCGTCGGTAGGCGGCTGGGTCGCGGCCTCTGTCGCGGGGGGCGTATTGCTCTTGCCGCACGCCGCGGTCAGGAGCATCAGCAGCACGGCGGCTGCGATCAATAAAAATCGTTTCATCCTATCCCCCATCATTTATGCTGATACAGCTCGGCAAAGCCTGCCGACTTGACCAGATTATAGTTATTGCCCATGACCGCCTTCATGTCGTTGGCGACGTCGGAATAGCGCGTATCGATCACGAAGTAGTCGGTATCGACGGGCTTATCACGGTTCTTTTGGTAGTAATCGGGCATTGTGTAGAGCCACTCCACCTTGTACAAATGCGGCACAAGGCTGTGCGTCGCCGTAACGGTCGCGTCGGTGGGCACGCTCTCGATCAGCTCGTCCACCTGCTGACAGGTAGCGGAAGAATTCTTGAGATAGCCGGTCACGGTAGTGATCTTGGGCACGATCAGCGACGCCGCCATCACTGCGCACAGGCACAGCGAGGTGAGCACAACGACGCGCTTTGTCTCGCTTTTGAGCTTGGCGATGACAAGGATCGTGCTGATCAGGATCAGCGCCGCCACGCCGTAGGTGTACTGGAAATCCACATCGTACTGGTACTTCCAGCTCTGCATGAGGTTGATCGGGATGATCGGGAACAGCAGGATCAGGGAGCTGATCTTCTTGGTCGCAAACGGCGCGAACGCCACGGGCGCGAGCATCCAGAGGATGAACGGCAGCTTTTCGGCGGTGAACATCTGCTTGATCAGGAAGCCCATATCGAAGAACACGGACTTGAACACGGAGAAGAAGCCCTGCTCGCCGTTGACGAAATAATCGCTCAGTCGGCTGATCATGACGCCCTCGCCGCCGACCGCCGCGACGATCTGCTGCGCAATCAGGAAGTAGACGATCGCCATGCCCAGCATGATACCGCCGCGCAAAAGCTCCCTGCGGTTGATCATCCTAAAGAGCGCGATCGCGATCAGGTAGATCGCCGCGTCCTCCTTGACCATCAACAGCATAAACGCAAAGACGAACTCCCATACCGTGTTTTTGCACAGGATGAAGTAGAACAGGAACAGGATGATGGTGGTCAAAAATTTATTTTCATGGAAATCATAGAAGGTGCCGTTGATCAGGCAGGGGTAGAAGGCGTACATCAGCTCGAGCGCGAGGGTCAGCTTGCCCGAAAAGCCCAGCTTGCCGCAGATCAGATACACGGCGAACACACCTGCCGCCACCGAGGCGCTCTGCACATAGAACAGGTACAGAGGACTGCGGAAAATGTAATAGCCCGGCAGGAAGAGGTAGAAGATCGGCGAGAAATGCACGCCGAAATGCGACATCATATGCGAGCGCTCCACCGTTGTACTCGGCGAGAAGCTCACCGCCATGCGCTCATACATCTGAGCGAAGATGCCGAAGTCGAACGCGAAGTTGGTGTAGGTGCGGTATTTGATCGACGTCAAATAGCCGAACACGACGGTGGTCAGCACGAACAGCACCGCCGCAACGATCAGCGCGACCTTGCGGCTGACGGTAATGCCCGCAATACCGAGCTTATCGCCGCGCACCTGCCACAGCACGATGATCAGATCCACCACGCCGATGCCGACGCAGAACAGCGCGCCGCCGTCCTTGTAGTTCGCCGCGAACAGCACCGATACCGCGATCGCCGTGAGCATCAGCGCCCACGGGATGATATAACGGTTCTTTAAGAGCCATGTCGCGCCGACCAGCGCCGCAAAGCCGAGTACCGTGATCGCGAAGAATCCGACAAAGCTGATGCTGTTGTAGTAAGTGCTGAGATCGGTGAAATTGCCGTGCGACAGCAGCGCGTAGATATACGCCATCAGCACGGACGACGTCATCGCCGCGACGATGCGCTCGAGCGACAAATGGCGCTCGGTGAGCTTGTCGAAGAACGGGAATTTCTTCTCAGCCGTTTTCTCAGGGGATTTCGGTTGTTTGCCCATCCAATCCTCTCCTTTTGCTTTGTGTTTGGGTTATCCATCGGTTAAGCGGCTGAGCGCAATCGCAGTGAGCCCGCTTTCCGGCAAGATAAACCCTATTTCATCAGGATATATTGTAACACATAATCCTGTGTTCGGCAAGAGGGAACAGCAATTATAATGAGGAATGAGGAATGAGAAATGAGGAATCGAGGAGTGAGTAAAATCGCAAGGGCGCGACTTTGCGCCGTGGTATGAATCTGTGATTTGGTATACAGCTCCTCAAAGCTCTGAGCGGACACGCGTGTTCAAATGCCGTACCCTATTTTGCTCTGTGCGCTTCATTTCCTTAACCGACGTTGTTCATTATCCAACGCTCTGCCGCGGGAGCACCAAGGCACTCCCCTACAATTTCACTGCAACGTCTCTTGTAGGGGAGGGGCTTGCCCCTCCCGGAACGTTTGGCGAGATGACATTCAAACGCGGAGCAGATCAATCATTCCGTAGGGTACGGCGCTTGCCGACGTACCGCAACCTCTCCGATATATCTTATATTAAACTGAACACTTAATGGAGGAAACTTTATGTTTTTGAATAAGAAGAAATTGGTTTTTTCAGTTGGCACATATGGCTGCTGTCATCCACGTGCAACTAACTCGGCTTGTTAATGATTCGGTTTTGCGCTTTCGTTTTCAGTATTCATTTGGAAAAGCTGTGTCATGCTGTTAGATTGAAACTGAAGAATGGAGATGGAAGAATGAAGAACGAATAATACAAAACGAAAAATCCTGCCACTTATGTGACAGGATTTTCGCTTTGGTGGGAGAGGGTGGATTCGAACCACCGAAGTCACTGACAACAGATTTACAGTCTGCCCCCTTTGGCCACTCGGGAACTCTCCCATATTTGATTGGAGCTGGTGGACGGACTCGAACCCCCGACCTGCTGATTACAAATCAGCTGCTCTACCAACTGAGCTACACCAGCATTTTAACCGGCACCTTTTTTCGTGCTCAAATATAATAGCATAACCGAGAGCTTTTGTCAACAGTTTTTGCAAAAATCCAAGAATTTTTCGTCATGCTGCTCATTATTCGAGCCGCGATAAAAACATTGACGAATTGTTGTGCGGTACTTGATTATTCGGAGCGGTTTGTGTATAATAGATGTGTTCGGTATTTCCGATCACATATCCGCCCGTGGCGCAGCTGGATAACGCAACGGATTCCGATTCCGGAGAACGGGAGTTCAAATCTCTTCGGGCGGGCCAACGAAAAGGGATCACTTTTGTGATCCCCTTTTTTGTTACCCGACAGAACCGAAGAGATTTGCTCCGCGTTTGAGTGGCATGGGTCGGAAATGTTCGGTACGTCGAACACGCGTGTTCAAATGCCGTACCCTACGGAATGATTGATCTGCTTCGCTTTTGAATGGCATGGGTCGGAAAGGTTCGGTACGTCATGAATGCCGTACCCTACGGAATGATTGATTTGCTCCGCATTTGAATGTCATCTCAACAAACGTTTCGGGAGGAGCAAGCCCCTCCCCTACAAGAGACGTTGCAGTGAAATTGTAGGGGTCGGCGCCGACCCGCGGTAGGGCGTTTCATTTGCTCCGCATTTGGGTGGCATGGGTCGGAAATGTTCGGTACGTCGAACACGCGTGTTCAAATGCCGTACCCTACGGAATGATTGATTTGCTTCGCTTTTGAATGGCATGGGTCGGAAATGTTACGGGAGGGGCGAGCCCCTCCCCTACATTAGACGTTGCTGTGGATTTGTAGGGGCATGCCTGTGATGATCATTCAAGAAAACAGCCGCCCGCTGCAGTACATGCTGCGGCAGGCGGCTGTTGTTATTTATCCTCTAGATTAATCACGCAGGATTCGTATGCGTTGACGACGGTGGTGTCGCCGCGCTTGCATTTTTGCGGGATGCGGTGGTTGTATGACAGGTGGACATGACCGTGGGCGAACAGGCGCGGATGATACTTGTCGAGCAGGGTGTTGAAGCACTCAAAGCCCCTGTGCGGGATGGTCTCGAGGTCGTTGAGATGGCGCGCGGGCGCATGGGTGAGCAGCACGTCAAAGCCGCCGTGCAGCCAAAGGGACAGCCACCGCTTGCGGATGCGGCGCTTCATCTGCTTTTCGGTGAACATGTATTTTCCGTCGCGGTACTTGTAGGAGCCGCTGAGTCCGAGGATGCGCAATCCGCCCGCTACCACGATCTTATCGTCCGCGCAGATACAGCCGGTGGGCAGGCGCTTGTGCTTTTCATCGTGATTGCCGTGGACAAACACGAGCGGACAATCCGCCATGGTCACGAGAAATTCAAGGTACTCTACACTTAAGTCGCCGCAGGCGAGGATCAGGTCATAGCCGTCGAGCTTGCCCGGGCGGTAGTAATCGTAGAGCGATTTTGACTCCTCATCCGCGACCGCTAAGATCCTCATTGCGCGTCACCGGCCTTCTCTTTACCGTCCTGTTCATCGGCGGTATTGTCGGCGGGCTGTTTCTCGGCGGGCTTCTTCTCCGCCTCCTTGACGATATCGTTCTGCGATTTTTCAATGCCGGCGGTATCGACCGTCGCCTTGCCCATGGGGCTCAGTTCATCATACTTCGGGATCTCGCCGATGACGTTGTCCACCAGATAATCCATGTTGATGATCTGCTCGAGGGTGAGAGACTTTTGATCCTCGCCGATCACCTCGCCCGACTGGGTGCTGAGCGGGGTCAAAAACGGAATACAGATATTCTGGCGGATGCTCTCCTTGAGAAAGTCGACCAACCTGCGCGAGGGCGCGCCCAGCGTTTCACTGCACCACACATCGACTACGCCCGTCGCCATGCCCCAATAGTAGTTGAGCGCCTTATCGCTCTTGTTGTATTCCGCCTGCAAGGATTTGTCAAAAATGCGGTTGAGAATCTCTTCATAATACTTGCCCCAGCACCAAATGGAATCGACCAGCACCTCGCGCTGATCGCCGTTGACGTAGGACAGGCCGTAGGTGTCGCGATCATCCTCGAGGAACTTGGCGGTGTCCTGCGAGGAGATATAGTGGATATCCTGCTCGGCGAGAGCCTTGGCGGCCTCGTCCGCGCCCTTAACGGACGCCCATTCAAGATAGACCCGCGCGCGCGGATTGGTGAGCTGTGCGCCGATGGCAAAGGCGTTGATGCCCGCGATCTGGCCGTAGATCGGGTAGTCGCAGACATAGCCGAGCTTGCCGCTGTGGCAGAGCGAGCCCGCTACCGCGCCGAGGATGAACTTAGCCTCATACATACGCGCGTAGTAGGTCGCGATATAGCGGGAGCTGAGGTTGAGCGAGCAGTTCATAATGATGACGTCGGGGTGCTCCACCGCCGCCTTGACGCTCGCGCGGATCAGGCGCGGCGAGGTGGTGAAGATGACCTGACAGCCGTCGTCGATCGCCTGCACGATGGTATCGTAGGGATCGCCGTCGAGCGCGTTGGGATAGGTCAGGGTGTCGATCTTGTCCTCAAAGGCCTTCTGGACATAGATGCGCCCCTCCTCGTGCTCATGCACCCAGCCCGACTTGGTGGGCGTGCCGTCATAGATAAAGCCGACCTGCAGGGCGTGGGTCATCGTCTGCGGGAGGATGCGCGCGATCAAGCCCTGATTCTTCTCCTCGGGCGGCTCGGTCTTGAGCTCGATGGGCTCATCGGACGCCTTGAGCTTGACGTCCTCCCACATCTTGCCGAGGTTCTTCTTGATCTCGTCGGCGTCGGAGGCGATCAGCTCCTCATAGCCGTAGATCTTCAGATAGCTGAGCATGGCGTCGCCGCAGGTGGACGGGAGCTTCTCGCCGCCGCTGGCGGTATACGCCTTGTCAAATTTATGATACGCCGCCGCAAAGGTGCGCTGTTCGTCGATCGTCCACTCCTCGTCGAGCTCCTTACCCAATACGGTCTGCAGCTCGGTGTAGCTGCCGCGCTTTGTAAACTCGATGAAGTTGATCTTGCTGTACTGATAGAACGCGACAAATTCGTAATAGAGCTCGATCTCGTCACTGCCGTCGCGCTCGGGCAGGATGCGGGTGACGACGCCCTCGATGGTGTCCGCGCCGAAGAATTTGAGCACGCTGACGCGCTTGTTGCCCTCGAGGACATAGAAGCGGTTCAAATATTCATACGCCTTGATCGGGTCGTGGATGCCCTCGGTGATGTGCGCCTCGCACAAATGCTTCCACTTGGTGGCGAACTCGCTGTTCTCCTCGAGGATGGGCATGAAGTTCGCCGCGAAGGCAGAGGAACGTCCGCCGGTTTTGGTGCCGACAATCTGCTTGATCGGGATGGACACCAGACCGAGGTTGACCACCGTGGTGGGCTTGTCCGCGGGAAGAAGATCATCCAGCACAGGAAGCGAGGGGGATTCGCCGTTCGCCTTGCGGCTTTGGGCTTCCTTTTGACCCAGCTTTAATGCGTCTTTGTAGTTGATTTCCGACATACGGATCATCCTTTCGGTTAAGGATTTGAGGATGAATGGCGTTGATGATAGCGAATTGTTTTCGGTGTAAAGCGAGCCCGCTCATCCTACGTCCAGTATAATACATTTGCCGCGTGTTGTCCATTGTTACTCTATGGGATTTCAGAAAAATTATACGGGGTTTTTTGTGCAAAAATGAGGGCGGGACGGATGAGATTAACGAACCGGATGAATCATTCCGTAGGGTTGACCATCCCTACGGAATAATTGATCTGCTCCGCGTTTGGGTGGCATGGGTCGGAAATGTTTCGGGAGAAGAGACGTTGCAGTGAAATTGTAGGGGAGTGCCTTGGTGCTCCCGCGGCAGGGCGTTGGATAATGAACAACGTCGGTTAAGGAAATGAAGCGTACAAAGCAAAATAGGGTACGGCATTTGAACACACGTGTCCGACGACCCGCGGCAGGGCGTTTCATTTGCTCCGCGTTTGGGTGGCATGGGTCGGAAAGGTTCGGTACGTCGACAAGCGCCGTACCCTACGGAAAGATTGATCTGCTCCGCGTTTGAATGTCATCTCAACAAACGTTTCGGGAGGGGCAAGCCCCTCCCCTACAAGAGACGTTGCAGTGAAATTGTAGGGGCGTTGTGGATTTGTGCAACAACAAAGGCGCAGGGTGTCCTGCGCCTTTTGTAGATGGGGTTATTACCGCTATGCGATACCATATCTCGGCACGCGCGCCATACGCGTGTGCAAAGCCTTGCAATGGGATCAGATGACGGATTTGAGGTAGTCGGTGATCTCTTTTTCTGTCGCCATGGACATGACCTTTTCGGCGATCTTGTCAGCCTCATCCTTTGTCCAGTTGGCGATGCACTTGCGCACCTTGAGGACGGAGACGGCGGAGACGGAGAACTCGGTCAGGCCGAAGCTGATCAGCAGCGGTACCATCATCGGGTTGGCGGCAGCCTCGCCGCACATACCGACGGGGATCCCGGCGCGCACGCCGTTTTCGATGATACTCTTGATCAGGCGCAGGACGGACGGCTGGAACGGAGAATAGAGGTAGCCGACGTCGGAGTTGCCGCGGTCACACGCCATGGTGTAGCCGGTCAGATCGTTGGTACCGATGGAGAAGAAGTCCGCTTCCTTTGCCAAAAGATCGGCGATCACGCCGGAGGCGGAGGTCTCGGTCATCACGCCGACGGGGATATTCTCATTGAATTCGATACCCGAGGCGCGCAGGTCGGATTTTGCCTCTTCCACCAGCGCCTTGCCCTCGCGCAGCTCCTCGACCGCGGTGATCAGCGGGAACATGATGCGGACGTCGCCGAACGCGGACGCGCGCAGGATCGCCTTGATCTGCGACTTGAACATATCGCGGTGCTTCAAGCAATAGCGGATCGCGCGGAAGCCCATGAAGGGGTTCTCTTCCTTTTCGAGCCCCAGATACGGGATCTCCTTATCGCCGCCGATATCCAGCGTGCGGATGATAAGGGGCTTGCCCTTTAATACGACGGCGGCTGTCTTGTATGCCTCAAACTGCTCGTCCTCGGTGGGCAGAGCGGTACGATCCATGAACAGGAATTCGGTGCGGAACAGGCCGACGCCCTCGCCGTCCTTTTCCATCGCCTTGGCGGCGTCCTTGGGGGTGCCGATATTGCAGCACAGCTCGTAGGTCTCGCCCGACGCGGATACGGTGGGCTTGCCGCGATAGAGCTCGAGCTCACGCTTTTCTCTGAGGAAGGTATCGCGCTTTGCGGCATATTCATCCAGCGTCTCCTGAGCGGGAGCGGTGATGACGTCGCCCGTAAAGCCGTCGACGATGATCTGCTCGCCGGAGCTGAGCTGACTGAGCGCGTTCGGCACGCTGAGCACGGCGGGAATCTCCATCGCGCGCGCCAAAATCGCGGAATGAGAGGTCTGGGAGCCGGTCTCGGCGATGATGCCGACGATATTCTCCTTCTTGATTCCCGCGGTCATCGAGGGGGTCAGCTCGCGGACGACCAGCACGGTGCCCTCGGGGGCGTCGCTGATCTTGACCTCCTGCACGCCGAGGAGGATCGCGAGCAGGCTGTCGCGGATATCCTTGACGTCGGCGGCGCGCTGCATGGTCAAATCGTCGCCCGTCGCCGTGAACATATCGATGAACATCTGGCAGATCTGCTCGACCGCCGCCTCGGCGCACTGGTGCGCCTTGATCAGGTTCTCGATCTCGCCCTTCATAAAGGGATCGGCGATGATCGCGATATGACCCTCTAGGATCTCGGCTTCCTTATCGCCTGTCGATTTTCTGACGGCGTCCGCCTGTTCGAGGGTGTTCTTGGTAAACTGATCGATCGCGTCATGGAAGCGCGCGATCTCAGCGTCTACATCGGCTATTTCACGAGGCGTATAATCCAGCTTGCGATCGAGTATCAGCATCACTCTGCCGATACCGTAGCCATCGGAAACGCCTAATCCTTTCATCATCATTATCACCTCTTTATAAAAATAATGTCACTGCGAACCCGCAAGGATCGGCATTAACGAAACGCCACAACCCTCCGCCCTTCGGGCACCTCCCTTAGAAAAGGGAGGCTTGGGTTCGCAATGACAAATAATTCAAATCTTATTCGCCGAAGCCGCTCTCGATCATCTCGACCGCTTCAGCCAGCGCCGCGTCTTCCTCAGCGCCGTTGCAGATGACCTCTACCTCGTTGCCGCACTTGATGCAGGCAGCGATAATATTCATCAGGCTCTTTGCGTTGACGTCTTTTCCGTTGACTCTGAGCGTTACGTCGCACGGATGCTTCATCATCGCGGCGGCAAATACATTGGCAGGACGCATATGAAAGCCCTGCGCGTTGACGATTGTGACTTTTTTCGATACCATAATTTTCTCCTTTGGGTTAGATATACAGAGGGGTCGCCCCCTCCGTATACCGATAGTTGCAATTGATTATTCTTCTACGGGCTTCTTAAGGATGGAGAGGAGCAGACCGCCCGCTACCGCGCCGATGACCAGCGCGAGGAAGTACATGAGGGGCTTGCCGATGGTGGGCAGTACGAAGATACCGCCGTGAGGAGCCATCAGGGTGCAGCCGAACAGAGCGGACAGCGCGCCCGCGACAGCGGAGCCTACGATGCAAGCGGGGATGACCGGCCACGGATGACCCGCAGCGTAAGGGATCGCACCCTCGGTGATGAAGCTAAGACCCATGATATAGTTGACGGGACCGTTCTTTCTCTCTTCAGCAGTCCACTTCTTCTTGAAGAAGGTGGTGGACAGCGCGATCGCGATCGGGGGAACCATACCGCCGATCATAACGGCAGCCATGATCATGAAGGGGCCTTCGTTGGTGCCGATCGCACCGGAAGCCAGCAGACCAGTCGCGGTAACGTAAGCAGCCTTGTTGAAGGGGCCGCCCATGTCGATCGCCATCATACCGGCGAGCAGCGCGCATACGGGAACGATGAGAGCGGGATTCTGCGCCATAGCGGATACGCCCTCAGTCAGCTTGCCGTTGAGCCAGCCGACAATCGGGTTGACAGCGCACATCATGACGCCGACAACGCCGAGACCGACAAGCGGATAGATCAGAACGGGCTTGATGCCTTCAAGGGCACGCGGCAGATGGTCGCACACCTTTTCGATCATCTTCATCAGCCAGCCTGCGAGGAAGCCTGCGAGCAGAGCGCCGAGGAAGCCGGAAACCGCGGTGCCGTCGCCGCCGGGAGCAGCGAAGGTGGAGCCGGTAGCCGCCAGCGAGCCGCCGACAAAGCCAACGAGCAGACCGGGACGGTCAGCGATGGACTGTCCGATAAAGCCCGCGAGGATCGGGAGCATGAAGCCGAACGCCACGCCGCCGATGGTCTTGAACCAAGCCGCTACGGGAGTAGCCGAACCGAAGTTGCCGTCCTGCGGAGCGCCGGAGAGCGCGTCGATCAGGAACGCGATCGCGATAAAGATACCGCCCGCGACAACGAACGGAAGCATATGGGAGACGCCGTTCATCAGGTGCTTATAGAGCTTTCTGCCGAAGCTCTCATCGCCGACGGAGGAGGAGCCGCCCTCAGCCTTTTTGTCGCTGTGGAACACGGGAACCTCCTTGTTGACGATCTTGTTGATCAGCTCCTGGGGCTTATGGATGCCGTCGGCAACCTTGGTGGAGTAGACGGGCTTGCCGTCAAAGCGAGCGGTCTCAACGCTCTTGTCAGCCGCGATGATGATACCGTCGCAGTTGGCGATCTCGTCAGCGGTCAGCACGTTCTTTGCGCCGCCGGAGCCGTTGGTCTCGACCTTGATGGAGATACCCATCTCGTCGCCTGCCTTTTGCAGGGCTTCCGCCGCCATGTAGGTATGCGCGATACCGGTGGGGCAAGCGGTGACGGCAAGAACCTGATAGCCGTCTTTCTTTACTGCGGGAGCAGCCGCCTCCTCGGGGAACTGAGCCGCTTCCTGCTTGTCAATAATGTCGAGGAATTCCTTGGGCGTCTTTGCCGCCTTGAGCTTCGCGGTGAAATCCTCGTGCATCAGCATCTGCATGAGGCGGGCGAGCACCTCCAGGTGAACGTCGCCGTCCATGGTAGCCGCGATCATAAAGATCAGCTTGCAGGGCGCGCCGTCGGGAGATTCATAATCAACGCCGTCTGGGACTGTGATCGCCGCCAGAGCCGGAGCCTTGACCGCTTTGCTCTTTGCGTGAGGGATCGCTACCTCCATACCGATGGCGGTGGTGCCCATCTGTTCACGCTTAAGAATACCTTCCTTGTACGCGGCGGCGTCCTTTAAGTTGCCGCTCTTTTCGTGCAGAGCAACCAGCGTGTCGATCGCCGCGCTTTTTGATGAAACCTTCGCGCCCAGTTGGATCGCGTCAGCCTTCAACAAATCTGTGATTCGCATAAAAACTCTCCTTTTCTATTTATTTTTGGATTTATGCCGTTATCAGTGCCATCCAGAGCTTTTCCGTGATGAATGACAATAATTACCTGAATTAATGTGTTACTTGAGCTGGGCAAAGACCTCGTCGATCTTCGCTCTGGTCGCCAGACCCGGCAGGAACGACGTTGCGTTGCCGCAGGCCGAGCCGAGCCTGAGCGCGTAGCCGTAATCGCCTGTCTTGAGGTAGCCCGCCATGAAGCCCGCTACCATGCTGTCGCCCGCGCCGACGGTGTTGAGAACCGGCTGCTTTAAGACGCCGCAGGTGTGGGTCGCGCCTGTTTCATCGAGCAGGAACGCACCCTGGCGTCCGAGGGATACGATGACGTTGCGCGCGCCCATCTCTTGGAGCTTGCCGGCGTACTTCTCGACGTCGGCGGCGGTCTCGACCTCCGCGTGGAAGATCTCGGAGAGTTCCAGACGGTTGGGCTTGATCAGGAAGGGGTGCTTGCTCAGCGAGTTGACCAGCAGCTGACGGGTTGCGTCAACGGCGATCATGATCTTCTTATCCTTGACGCGCTCGAGCATCCGCTCATAGATATCGTCGGGGCAGGTCTTGGGGATACTGCCCGCGAGGACTAAGGTATCGCCGTCACGGAGCTGATCGAGCTTTTTCATCAGCTCATCGAGCGCAGAGTCGGGGATATCGGGGCCCTGACCGTTGATCTCGGTCTCGCCGCCCGCCTTGATCTTGATATTGATACGCGTGAAGCCCTCGTCCAGATGGATGAAATCGGTATGGATGCGAGGATGGCGCAGGCCTTTTTCGATCGCCTCACCGGTGAAGCCGGCTACAAATCCGAACGCGGTGCTGTCTAAGTCCAGCTCCGCCAACACCTGGGAGACGTTAAGCCCCTTGCCGCCAAAATAGAATTCCTCACTGTCGGTGCGGTTGGTCGTGTTGGAGCGCATGCTCGACATACGCACGATATAGTCGATCGACGGGTTGAGCGTTACGGTATAAATCATTTCTTTACCTCCTTGACGATGGTGATCTCACTGTATTTGTTATCCGGACAGTCATCGGTGATGATACATCCGACTCTTAACGGAGCAAAGGTCACGGCGCACACCTTGCGGAATTTGGTGTGATCCGCGAGGACAAAGGACATGTAGCTGTTATGGATCGCCGCTTCCTTAAGGCGGGCTTCATCGATATCGGGGGTGGTAAAGCCCGCGGTGATATCGATACCGTTGGTGCCCATGAATGCCTTGGTAAAATTCATGCCCTCTAGGCTCTTGATGCCGTTTGTGCCGACGACCGCCTCGGTCAGCGGCTTGATCCTGCCGCCAATGATGTAGGTCTCAAAGCCCTTATGGGTGAGCTTTTGGGCGTGGATGATGCCGTTGGTCACATAGGTCGCCTTGTTGTTGTCGATGAAGTCGATCAGCCGCGCGGTGGTGGTACCAGCGTCGATGAACACAAAGTCGTCGTCATGGATCAGGGTCGCGGCATACTGCGCGATCGCCGTCTTTTCCTCCCCCATGGTGTTCATGCGGTTCGCAACGCCCGTTTCAAAGATACCGGAGCTGCGCGTCAACGCGGTGGCGCCGCCGAACACCTTATTGAGCTTGCCCATCTCGGCGAGCGCGTTTAAGTCGCGGCGGATCGTGGATTCGGAGATGTTCAGCTGTCGGGAAAGCTCCGCTACGGTGACCGCGTTGCGGTCGTCCAAAATCTGTAGGATCCTCCGATATCTTTCCTCGGTCAGCATCTGTCTCACCTCTCTGATTGCATTATACCACCCACTCAATCAAAGTCAAGCAAATTCAGTCATTTATTTTCACAAAAGCAACGATTTGTGAGTTGTTCTAAAAGGTGTTGAAATATTTTATCTATAATGTACAAGCGGATTTCGGGGTGCTTGCTCGAGTTTGCTCATTTTGGGCGGGAAGGGAGAATCACTTAAGACTGAAAATTGAATAATGAATCATACAAAAAAGTCCTGCCGCAATGCAGCAGGACTTTTTGATGGTGGAGACTGCTGGACTTGAACCAGTGACCTCCTGCGTGTGAAGCAGGCGCTCTCACCAGCTGAGCTAAGCCTCCGTATTCAACTGTTCTTTATTGTACTCCATTGTTTTCACGATGTCAAGTCTCAAACGAATTCTTTTATCGGTATATATCGATGATCGGAAAGGTTTCGGTACGGCGGGCACGCGTGACAGAAGCGTTTGTTTCCTATCTCACGCTTTCGATGGTAGATACGCCCGTCAACTCGGTACGTCAAACACGCGTGTTCAAATGCCGTACCCTACAATGGAGTTGATCTGCTTCGCGGTGGATGACATTTAGCGGCAAGGTCACGGGAGGGGCAAGCCCCTCCCCTACAATAAACGTTGCAGTGAAATTGTAGGGGAGTGCCTTGGCGCTCCCGCGGCAGGGTGTGGGATCATGAAGCACGTCAGTTGAGGAAAACAGGCATTTCCGTAGGGTACGGCGCTTGACACGCGTGTCCGGCGTACCGCATGGCGGGAGCGTTATATTTCCTATCTCATGTTCTCGATCACGAAAACGCCCGTCATACTCGGTACGTCATAAATGCCGTACCCTACAATGGGGTTGATCTGCTTCGCGGTGAATGACATTTAGCGGCAAGGTCACGGGAGGGGCAAGCCCCTCCCCTACAGTAAACGTTGCAGTGAAATTGTAGGGGAGCGCCTCGGTGCTCCCGCGGCAGGGCGTGGGATCATGAAGCACGTCAGTTGAGGAGAACAGGCATTTCCGTAGGGTACGGCGCTTGACACGCGTGTCCGACGTACCGCATGGCGGGAGCGTTATATTTCCTATCTCATGTTCTCGATCACGAAAACGCCCGTCATACTCGGTACGTCAAACACGCGTGTTCAAATGCCGTACCCTACGCAACAGCACCCCGATCATCGGATGATCGGGGCGCTGTTCATTATTCATTATTCAGTTTTCAGTCTTCAGTTTTCAGTTTCTCGTTCCCCGCCGACCTCGGGTAAGCCCTTGAGCGCGAGGAGGAAGCTGACGACCGCCGCCAGTGCGCCGCCGGAGAGCACCATCAGCCAGTTCACCTCATGGATGAACGCCGCCTGGGTGCCGATGACCGCGAGCGCGCCCTCGGCAAAGGTCTTTAACGCGCGGACGCCTGCCGCGACCCACCACTCCTTGGTAAATACACCGTTCATATGATCCTTCCTTTCTGCCGCTCAATCCTGATCGTGGGCGGCCTTGTTGATATGCTTGTCGAGTCGGGAGATCGCCTCGGTCACCCTGCCGTTACAGCCCTTTTGATGCAGTCCGTCCAGACAGGCGCGCAGGGCGTAGATGACGAGGGTATCCTCCTTCTTCATCTTATCGAGCTCCCGCTGCTGTGCTTGCAGCTGCCGCTCGAGCGTGTTGACGCGGTCGATCAGCTTGGCATAGAGTTGATAGCCGCCGATGATGACGCCGAGGATCACCGACACGGCGCCGATCAGCTCAGCTGCTTGGATAACGTCGATCTGCATCACGCACCGCCCCTCGGGCGCGGATATCGGGGCGGTTGATTTTGCCTGTGATATACATATAGTCAGCCCTTTCTGTGTTCACCTCTCCACCTATGACGATATCGGGTGAAAAGTTGCATAGATTTATGCAATCGGATGGGACGCGGATATCAAGTTGATACGGAGGAGGTGATTTGCTTCGCATTTTGTGACATGGTACGGAAAGGTTTCGGTACGTCATAAATGCCGTACCCTACAATGGGGTTGATCTGCTTCGCGGTGGATGACATTTGACGGCAAGGTCACGGGAGGGGCGAGCCCCTCCCCTACACAACAGCCCCGATCATCGGATGACCGGGGCTGTTTATGATTCATTATTCATTATTCAGTTTTCAGTCTTCAATTCTCACTTCACTTGACCACGATCGCCTGTCTGCCGAGCTGCTCAAAGCGGCGCTCGCTGATCTCGCGCTCGAAGTGAGAGATATCGCCCACGACGGAATCCGAGAAATAGTAATCGTTTTGGTCATAGCCGCAGAGCACCAGACAGTGCTCGTGGAGCATCCACTTAAAGATCTCGCCCTCCTTGTACTTGGCGTTTTCATCGACATAATTGACGCGCCACGCCTCCCATTCCTGCGGCTCGGTCATATTGGTGGTCGCCCAGATCATCACGGGGATATCGTTGACGATGTATTCGTCGCACAATCTTTGGAGCGTGTAGTCCTCGAGGACATACGCCTTTTTGTCGGATTTGACGTCGGCGAGATAGCGGTTCATGCACTTCGCCATTGCGGGAGCGTAGATGCCGTAGCCCGCGTAGGCGGTGCCCGCAAAGCCCGAGTTCATATCGGGGCCGAGCTTGATGCCCGTCTCGGGATCCTCGGTCACATAGTGGCAGTCGAGGTACTTGTCGGCAAACTGAAATTCGTTGATATCATAGCCCAGCGATTGGAGCAGGCTGGTGCAGGCATGGGTCTCACAGCCCGCCATCAGGGTATCCTGCAGGGTCGCCTTGACGCCCTGGATCTGATGCGGGACGATGGGCGCTTTGGTAGGCGCGGGCGCGGTGGGAGCGACCTGCTTTTGTGCGGACGAAACGCCGCTGAGCACAGCGCCCAGCACCAGCAGGATGACGATGATGACCGACACGGTGATGATTTGTATTTTTTGAGGAATTGATCGTATTGGCATGGGATCAGTCAACTCCGTTTTCTCTATCATGATTGCATTGTATCATATCCTATCGCGGCATAATTATCATTTGGAAAAAAAATAAAAATTTTCTGTGAACCTGATGTTGCTTTTTTATTGACATCGGGTCGCGGTTAGGGTATTGTAGGTGTAGTGATTTTATTAAATATAAGGAGCTTGAAGATGAAAAGGTTTTTAGCATTATTACTCGCTGTTTGTATGCTCGGGGCGCTTGCCGCGTGCTCCTCCGAGAAAAAGGAAGAGAAGAAGGAAGAGCCCAAGGCGAATGCCTATACCCTGTCCGACAGCGTCAAGGACGGTTCGGTGATCGACGGCGTGATGACGGACATCAAGAACGATGACCCCATCCTCAAACGCACTACGCCCGCATGGCTCGAGACCTGTGTGCTGTATGAGGTCAACATCCGCCAGTATACCGAGGAGGGCACCTTTGCGGCATTTGAAAAGCACCTTGACCGCCTCAAGGAAACGGGAATCAACACCCTGTGGCTCATGCCGATCCATCCGATCAGCAAGACCAACCGCAAGGGCACGCTGGGCTCGTACTATTCGGTCACCGACTATAAGGACGTCAACCCCGAGTTCGGCACGATGGAGGACTTCAAGCACCTGATGACCGCGGCGCACGACAAGGGCTTCAAGGTCATTCTGGACTGGGTCGCCAATCACACGGGCTGGGATAACGCATGGATCACCGAGCACGAGGATTGGTACAAGACCGACAACGGCAAAATCGTATCGCCCTACAACTGGACGGATACCGCCCAGCTCAATTACAATAACTATGAGATGCGCGCCGAGATGATCAAGTGTATGCAGTACTGGGTCGAGGAAATGGGCGTGGACGGCTTCCGCTGCGACCATGCCTCCGGCGTGCCCGTATCATTCTGGAACGCCGCCGTCTACAAGCTCAAATCCGTCAACAGCGAGATCATGATGCTGGCGGAAGCGTCGGGCAACGCCGTGATGACGAAGTACGCGTTCGACTCCTGCTACAATGACGCGCTGTTCGGACAGTCGAAGTCCGTCAAGGGCGGCGTAGCGGTATCGACGATCCAACAGAGCATGAAGCCGAGCGATCTCTATGTCGAGGGGAGCTTCCCGATGAACTACCTCGACAATCACGACAAGAATTCCTATGAGGGCACCATCGTCGAGAACTACGGCAAGACCTATGAGCCGATCTTGGCGCTGTCCTTCCTCGCGCCCGGAATGCCGATGATCTACACCTCCAATGAAGAGGGCTACGATCACATGATCGAGTTCTTTGAGAAGGATACGGTCAAATGGGATGACGAGCCGAAATACGCGCCCCTGATGGCGGCGCTGTCGAAGATCAAGACCGAGAATACCGCGCTGAACGCCACCAATCGCGATTTCAACGTGCTGACAAAGGACGAGGATTATCTCTTCGCATTCTCGCGCAAAAAGGATAACAACACCGTGATCTACGTCGCAAATCTGTATGACAAGGCGCTGAGCGACGCGACGGTGGACTTGGGCGCGGAAACCACCTTGGAATGTGTTTTGCATTATGACGGCGCTACGCTCGACACCAAGGAAACGACCATGTCGGGCAGTGATTTTGTGAAAAAGAGCTACCAACCCTATGAGTTCTACATCCTGACGGTCGACGCGGAGAAATAAACATGAAGAATCTGAAAAACAACATCCTGTTTTTGCTGTATACCGCCATCCTCGGCGCGATCGTCGGCGCGATCATCTGGGGATTTCTGCGGGTCATGAATCTGGGGATCACGCTGATCTGGGACACCATCCCCTCACAGCTCGAGTTCCCGTATTATACCCTGTGCGTATGCACGGTGGGAGGTCTGCTGATCGGGCTGTACAAGCGTAAGCTCGGCGACCGTCCCGAGGATTTAAGCACGGTGATGGGACAGGTCAAGCAAACGGGACGTTATCCGTACAATAACATTTTCTCGACGCTGGGCGGAGCACTGTTCCCGCTGCTCATCGGCGCTTCCGTCGGCCCCGAGGCGGGGCTTTCGGGCGTGATCGCGGGGCTGTGCACCTGGGTCGGCGATAAGCTCAAGCGCTTTCGCAGTGAGGTCACGGAGCTGACCGCGATCGGTCTGAGCGCGACCTTGGGCACGATCTTCCGCTCGCCGATGTTCGGCTTTGTCGAGCCGCTCGAATCGGACAGGGAACCATCCCTGCCCAAGACCTCTAAAACGGTGCTGTATATCGCGGCGATCCTGAGCTCATTTGCGACCTTTATGGCGCTGACCAAGGTGCTGGGCGGCAGCTCCGGCATCGATCGGATCGACGGCGAGCGCTTCTGGCTGCGCAACTATCTGTTTGTGCCGCTGTTGATCGTCGTCGGCATCGCGGCGGGCTACCTGTACTTCCTCTTCAAAAAGCTGACCGCCGCACTGGGCGCGAGAATGAAAAACCATGTCGTTTTGCGCGCGACCGTCGGCGGCTTTCTGCTGGGCGCGGTCGGCACGCTGCTGCCGCTGACCATGTTCTCGGGCGAGCACCAGATCAACGAGGTGATGGAGGATCCCGAGGGCGTCGGCGCGATCCTGCTGCTGGTGATCGGCGTGGTCAAGCTGCTGCTAACGAACCTGTGCATCGACACGGGGCTCAAGGGCGGACACTTCTTCCCCGTGATCTTCAGCGGTGTGAGCATCGGCTGCGGCATGAGCCTGCTGCTGGGCGCGGATGTGGTGCTGTGCACCGCGGTCGTGACAGCGACGCTGGTCGGCCACACGATGAAAAAGCCGTTGGCGACAGTGATGCTGTTGATGATCCTCTTCCCCCTGCGGCTGATCCCCGCCATGCTGTTGGCGGCCGCCGCGGCAAAGTTCATCCCCACGCCGAAGGTGATTTTGCCGAAGGAGATGGCGGAGTAAATCGATCAGATCGGATGCGCGCGCCGTTTTCTCCCAATGGCTATTCTGATTAGTCAGGAGCAGTACGTCCTCAAGCCTCCCTCTGACGAGGGAGGTGGGCTCGCTTGCGAGCTCGGAGGGAGAGATAACGATAAGCCGCAATGATTCTCCGACTTTTGACGCAAGCCGCATTTTATATGCCTTTTTTACGGTATTGAGTCAATCCTTATTTTTTTATTATGACGTTGCGTTATCTCTCCCCTGCGGACATATCAGTATTCTCTTTCTGAATGCCAGCCCGCATGCCCCCTCGTCAGAGGGGGCTGGATAGGTTTTTCTACAGTCTGAGCTCCCTTTACCAAAGGGAGCCTTTTTTGTTGTGTTTCAAGCTGAAAAAGAGTGACAAATCCGAATTTGCTCTTGACATTTATTCAAATTTGTAGTACATTTGTTCTATAAGAATTCGAACAGTCGCGAGATCGCCATGGCGCGCCCATGCGCCTCGCAATAACGGTCGGAAGTAAGGAGGTTGCCATGATACAGCATTACAGAAAAGTATACGTTAAGGTGAACTCCGATTTTGACGCGACGGGCTACATGGTGCCGCGCACCATCACCTGGGCAGACGGCAGGACGTTTGAGATCGAGGCGGTCAGGGATTTTCGCCCCGCGTCCACGCTGAGCGGTCACCACGGCGGCGATTGCTACACGATCGTCATTCACGGCGAGGAACGGTATCTGTTCTTTGAGAAAACGAGCGGGATGTTCTCGTCGCGGTTCGGACGGTGGTTCGTGGAACAGCCGATGGCAGGGTGATGGGTTTGCTTCGCGTGCAAATTTGATATAACGGAATGGTTCGGGATGTCGGACCCGCGTGTCGGCGTCATCCCCTGCACAACAGCCCGATCATCGGATGATCGGGGCTGTTTATTATTCATTATTCAGTTTTCAGTCTTCAATTTTCAGTTCATCATGCGAACGAGATAAAATCGACAACACATAGGATAAAAAAGGAGGGGAACGGCATGGAGCGCACCTATATCGCCATCGATTTGAAGAGCTTTTACGCGAGTGTGGAATGTGTGGAGCGGCAGCTGGATCCCCTCGCCACCAATTTGGTGGTCGCGGATTCCTCGCGCACGGAAAAGACCATCTGTCTTGCCGTATCGCCCTCCTTGAAGGCGCACGGGATCTCGGGGCGTGCCAGACTGTTTGAGGTCGTACAGCGCGTCAAGGAGGTGAACAGCGAGCGCCTGAGCAGGGCGATCAAGAGCGGCAGGCTCCGCAAAAACGAGGACGGCAAGTACCGCTTTGTATCCTCTTCCTTTCACGCTCCCGCGCTCGAGAGCGATCCTTCCCTCGAGCTGTCCTATATCGTCGCGCCGCCGCGCATGAGGCTGTATGAGGAGTACAGCACGCGGATCTTCTCCATCTATCTGAAATACATTGCGCCCGAGGACATTCAGGTCTACTCGATCGACGAGGTGTTCATCGACGCGACCCACTACCT